>Ga0209189_1000324_pt1 | contig 40624 bp, 39 predicted proteins | sample C_130820_EF_Meta_FD_187308 | JGI IMG/M metagenome (GOLD analysis project Ga0209189, IMG submission 187308) | Freshwater microbial communities from Lake Croche, Canada to study carbon cycling - C_130820_EF_MetaG (SPAdes) (version 3) | ecosystem: Environmental > Aquatic > Freshwater > Lake...
GCCAAAAGCCTTTTGTTGACTGCGCCTAAATCAATTTTTAGCTTCGGATGAACGGCCACTCCATCCACCGTAAAACCGATGCCCAACTTTTCGGCGCGCTTGACGTTGTTTGCCGCGTCGGCAGTCGAGATCAAACCCTTGGAGGGCACAACGTCGGTCAAAACCGCGTTGCCTCCGATGCCATTGCTCTCAATCAGTGTGACATCTGCACCCAGCTGGCGGCCGGCAAGTGCCGCCTCATAGCCGCCGGGACCACCGCCGATAATAACGATGTGGTGGTTTTTAGAATCAGTCTGACCAGAGGTTTCGTTCACCTTTCAATTCTGTCGCAAAACGCAAGATGCGTGAGCTAAATGAACAAACGGCATCACAACTAGACTCAAACGATGAGCAATATTTTTGAAAACCTCCACAATCACGGCTCGAGCGAACCGTTTGACCTAGCAGTTGAAGCGGCGGCTGCAATCGCCGAAAAGACTGGGGTGGCGCAGCACGATATCGCCCTAACTCTGGGCAGCGGATGGGCAAAATCCGCCGACCTCATGGGTGAAACCGTTGCCAGCATTCCTGCGGCTTCGATTCCGGGTTTCTTTGCTCCAGCGGTTGAGGGTCACGTCGCCAGCATCCGCTCGATTTTGTTGCCAAACGGCAAGCATGCGCTGGTGCTCGGCGCTCGCACCCACTATTACGAGGGTCATGGCGTTCGACGTGTTGTGCACGGGGTTCGCACAGCTGCCGCGACCGGTGTAAAAACCATGATTTTGACAAACGGCGCCGGAGGAATTCGCGAGACCATCAAACCTGGCTCACCGGTTTTGATCAGCGACCACATCAACCTCACCGCGTCGTCCCCTCTTGAAGGGGCGACATTCATCGACCTCACGGATTTGTATTCGTCGCGACTCCGCGACATCGCCCGCAGTGTAAAACCCGATCTCGATGAAGGGGTGTACGTGCAGTTCCGCGGACCGCACTATGAAACTCCCGCTGAAGTTCACATGGCGGGGCGCATGGGCGGCCACATCGTCGGAATGTCGACAGCGCTCGAGGCCATCGCGGCTCGGGAGGCGGGGATGGAGATCCTCGGTTTCTCGCTCATCACGAATCCGGCGGCCGGACTGGGCGAACCACTGAGCCACGCCGAAGTTATCGCCGCGGGAAAAGAGGCAGAGCCGGTAATGGCGTCGCTCCTCGCCAACGTTGTCGCCGCACTCGCCGAGGCGTAAGCAATGCCCTCGACAGACCTGTTGACGCGTGCCACCGCCTGGCTCGGGCAAGACCCCGACCCGGTCACTGCGACTGAATTGCGGGACCTGATTTCGTCGGCCGAAGCCGGCGATGATGTGGCGCGAGCCGACCTCGCCGACCGATTCGAATCGCGATTGACGTTTGGGACCGCGGGGCTGCGCGGGGCACTTGGAGCGGGACCCAACCGCATGAATCGTGTGCTCGTTTCCCAAGCCGCCTACGGTTTTGCTCAATTCTTGTTGCAGCGCGAAACGCAGCCCAGTGTCGTCATCGGTTACGACGGTCGGGTCAATTCAGACGTTTTTGCACGGGACTCGGCCGAAATTTTCGCCGGGCTCGGGCTTCGCGTCATCCTGTTCGACCACGTCGTGCCGACACCCGTCACGGCGACCTCGATTCGCGAATTGGGCCTCAGCGCTGGGGTCATGGTGACCGCGAGCCACAATCCCGCGGCGGATAATGGCTACAAGGTGTATCTCGGCGGCGGCGACAATGGGTCGCAAATTGTTTCTCCTGCGGACACCGAGATTGAAGCACTGATCCTTCGGGCCGCCGAAATCGACGTCTCGGAATACCCGCGCTCAAACGACATCGAGATCGCGTCGGAAGCCCTCATCGACACGTTCGTCGATAAGACCGCTGCGCTCTCCACCCGCCCAGCCACGCCAATTCGGTTCGTGTACACGGCGATGCACGGCGTCGGCTGGGAGGTAGCGAATCGCTGTTTCCTCGCGGCCGGTCTCGGCGACGCGGTGGTCGTCTCGGAACAGATCCACCCCGACGGAACGTTCCCGACCGTCGCGTTCCCCAACCCCGAAGAACCCGGTGCGCTCGACCTCGCCTTCGAGACGTCGGACCGTGCCGGAATCGAGGTCATCGTGGCGAACGACCCCGACGCCGACCGGCTCGCCATCGCAATCAAAGAAAATGGCGCGTGGCGTCGACTGAGCGGAAACGAAGTCGGAAGCCTTCTCGGATGGCGGGCAGCGGAACGACACAAGGGGTCCGGAACTCCCGCCGCTCTCGCGGCGTCCATCGTGTCAACCCCCGCATTACGTGCGGTGGCGGCCGATTACGGCATCGATTATTCCGACACCCTGACGGGGTTTAAATACGTCAATCGCGTCCCCAACCTCATCTTCGGTTTTGAAGAGGCGCTGGGTTATCTGGTCGACCCCGACAAAGTCCGCGACAAGGACGGAATTTCGGCAGCGGTCGATTTCCTCTCCATGGCGGGCGAACTGCAGGAACGCGGTCTGACGATTGCGGATCACCTCGGAGAATTTGCCGATCGATTCGGTGCGTTCGCATCGACACAAATTTCTCTTCGATTCGACAGCCTTTCTGACATTCCACTTGTCTCGTCGAAGTTCCGTCAGTCACCGCCCGACAGTCTGGGTGGCCGCCGCATCACGGCGGTCGACGATTTCACACATGGATTCGAGAACTTCGCGCCAAGTGACCTGCTCCGTTTGACCATCGAGGGCGGATCCCGTGTCATCGTTCGCCCGTCGGGAACGGAACCGAAACTCAAGATTTACATCGACGCTGTCGTCACGGACGGTGACAATCGACGCGAGCGCGTCGCGGATGTTGTTTCCGAAATTGAAGCGGACCTGCGTAAGTTCCTCGCGTGACAGCGGACATGGAATCACCCACGACAACCCGATGGGTTGCCGTCCACGGAGTGGCTTCGGCACGCGCACTGGTCGTGTGGGGCGGACGGGTCTTCCGGGCGCGCATGGACGATGAGGCGACGGCCGATGCTTGATTTCGCGAACGTCGACTTCCTCGTCGACCCCTACCCCGCTCTCGCCGAGGCGCGAGCGATCGGGAAGCCTTTTTGGCACGACGAACTGGGGATGTTCCTCGCCCCTCGGCACGCCGATGCCAATGCCGTCCTTCGCAGCAAGTCGCTGGGGCGGATCTTCGCTCCCAAGACCCCGGAATCCGAGTGGCACGACTTCAACTTCCTGCACGCCGACTCCATCCTCGATTCCGAGCCGCCGAAACACACCAGGCTCAAATCACTCGTGATCAAGGCGTTCAACCCGGTCACGATCAAGGCGCTGCAACCCGATATCGAGCGAACAACAGCGGAACTACTCGATGAGTGCGAGGCGAAACTGGCCGACACCGGCACATTCGACGTGATCGCGGATTTCGCTGAGCCGCTCCCGGTCAAGGTGATTGCGTTCATGCTGGGATTCCCCGACGCCGACGAACACCTGTTGCGCCCGTGGTCACAGTCCATCGTCAAAATGTACGAGGTCAACCCGAGCGAAAAAGAGCGGGCCGAAGCCCGTGCGGCCGCATCCGAATTCGCAGCTTATGTTCACGGATTGATGAACGAGCGGAAGGTCACCCCAGGTACTGACCTGATCTCGACGCTGGCGGCGGTCGAAGACGAGGGCGAGCGCCTCAGCGTTCACGAACTCATCGCCACGTGCGTTCTTTTGCTCAACGCGGGGCACGAAGCGAGCGTCAACGGGTTCGGGAATGGTCTCGTGGCGGCACTGCGTCGCCCCGAGGTCATGAACCCACTGCGGGACGACCCCCGAGGCGTTTCCCGCACCGCACTCGAAGAGTTCCTGCGATTCGATTCGCCCCTGCAGTTGTTTGAGCGCACCGCAACAGCCGACACCGAGATCAACGGTGTCGTGGTTCGCGAGGGGCAGAAAATCGCGGCTCTTCTCGGTGCGGCGAACCGTGATGCCGACGTTTTCCACGACTCCGATTCGATGGACCTCACTCGTGAATCAAACCCACACATCGCTTTTGGCGCGGGCATACATTTTTGCATCGGCGCTCCGCTCGCCCGACTGGAAATGAACGTGTCGTTGCCCGCCTTGATGGAACGATTCCCCCGTCTCGAACTCGCGGACGAACCCGTTCGGCGGCCGACCTTCGTTCTGCGGGGATACGACACGATTCCGGTTCTCTAGGGAAAATAAATCTCTTTATTTGTGCGGCGTTGTGCACTAGCCTAGAAACTCTCCCCCCTACCTGACAGGACCACGATGTTCACTTCACTTGTTGCGCGCTCATGGATCGCCCGAGGCGCCCTCATTTCTCTCGTCGCAGGCTCTGTCCTCGTCGGGTCGGCCCCCGCGAATGCCACCGAATTCGGTCCAGTCGCACCATACGAAATTGACTTCAACCGCTCATCCACCGATGGAAACATCGTCATCAAGGATGGCGAATCGATGACGCTGTTGAGTCAAACCGAAATCACCCAGGACTGGGCCGGCTGGCCGCTGAAGAAGGGCGCAAAACTGACCCGGACTGCGTTCACGAGTACGTCGGGCGGGGCTGTAGAAATGACGCCTCTTGGGCGTTTTTGGGACGGTGTCGATCCGGAAGACAATGAGGGTTGTGGCTTTTGGGACGACGCGGCTGGACACACCATGGGAGTTTCCGACACGTGTATCCGTTACTTGAGGATCGGCGATCAAGTGCAAGTGACAAATAACACGGGTTCGCCGCAAACTCTCACCACCAACACGATGAGCCAAGTCCTTAAAAACGGCAAGTCGACCCTCACCGGTCAAGAGGGCGTCACCTCGTGGCTTATCGGTGAGTTGGCAGCCGACGGAGGATCGGTGTTGACAGCTTCCGGGGACAGTTCTATCGACGTTCTCTTCCGAGGCTGCATCGATGAAAGTCTCTTGGACACGAACGGCGAGGACCTCACCGTCGAGGTTGCAGTCACCCGAAATGGAACGGCGCTCGGACGGGGAACCGATTACGACCTGTCGTTCAACGATGGAATTACGGATGACTACACGGATCCCGACCTCATCACCTATCTCGTCCCTTCTGTGGCAGATAACGGCGGTCCATTGGAAAACTTCGAGGTCAATGTCGTCGCGTGGGTGAACCGTGAAGATGGTGGCACCTACTCGGGAACCCTCAGCGTTACGAATGCCTCGGACCAATCCGTCCTCGAGGAATGCCCGGCGGACGACCAGGACCCGTCTTTCCCGACGTCGATTGGCCACGTCGATTACTCCGGACAGCCTGCGATTACCATCTCGTCCGCGAAATCACTTCCTTCGCACATTGACCAGAACAAGGACGACTTTTGGCTGTATTCCAGCACGGCCGACGGTTTCGGTGGAATGTTTTACCTGACGTATATGTCTGACCCGTACGTCGCTAGCAATCCTCCGTTGACCCAGATTGTTCACATGAACAGCACAGGAGCCGATGAGAGCTTCAACGACTCGAACGGTTATCTTTCGACGCTCGTGGGTCGTGATGGGCAATTGGACATCGGTCGTTACGACGCGAATGGTTCTAAGTGGTTCACGATTGCTCCGTCGAGCACGAGCTGGTCGATTAAGAAGGGCTCGATGACGACCGGCGCCGTGACGACGACAACCATCTCGAGCAAGACCCTCGCCAAGTCGTGCCCGAAGGGGTACAAGCCGTTTTACCTTTCGGGAATGACGGCGCCCACGGTAAACCCCACGGCGTCCCTGCTGTGCACCAAGGGTCAGTTAATGTCCTACGGGATTGTGTCGCTCACACCAACCGGTGCGACGCTACTCAAGCAATTGGGAAGCGCAACCAGCGCGAGTCCGTGCGTCATTCCGCAGTTTGGGATGAACCCGTCGGCGAGTGCCGGAACTGACATTGCTCTTGCGGTGTACACCCGAACGTCAAGCAAGAGCCCTGAGGATGGATCGTGTGGTGCGTTCGACGCGACGACGACGGCACGAGCAATCACGACAATTTCCCAATCTGGTGCGGTCGTGACGACAAGCGTGAGCGGAAACCCGTGGGGCGTTGACGGGGATGGCGTTAACCACGAGCCCGGCTCTGCCGAACTTGCCCCGGCGAACGATCAGGGAACATCGTGGATCGGAATCTCGTCAACCGCAGCCCAAATGGGTGATCCGAGTTTTCCCGACTACACGTTCACGATTTCGAACGCGGCAACATCGCCAACCCTGAGTGTCGATACCAGCGACGTTGTCACCTTCGACAACGACTTCGGTCCGTGGGCGTGGGTCCGACCGCTGTATAAGGTCTCGGACAGCAGCTGGCTCGTCGCCATTCAGGGCGACACCAGTTTTGACGGCGAGACGACGGCGAAGTATGGGGTCAGCCAACTTAACGTCACCACTGGTCAAATCACGGACGGTCAAGTCGGCACGATGAGTGGTTTTGGTTACTGGACCAGCGGCCGAATCGCATCCACCCTCTCGCTGAAATACGGGAAAGCGGATGGCGCGTATTGGTACGTTCTCAACGATGCCGAGCACTACAAAGTGTCAACGTGGTCGTACTCGATCGGCTAAACACACAAGCGACGGGTGTCGGGGCTTCGGCCTCGGCACCTTTTGCTTTTGCCGATAAACTCTAGCCCGTGGCGCTCAACAAAATCATCTTGTATTACGCGTTCACGCCCGTGGCCGATCCTCAAGCGGTCGTCCTGTGGCAACGCGCATTATGCGCACAACACGGACTCAAGGGTCGCATCATCGTGTCAAAACACGGCATCAACGGCACGGTCGGTGGACCGATGGAGAGCGTCAAGAAATACGTCCGAGCAACCAAGCAGTATCCGGGTTTCGGAAAGATGGACGTGAAATGGTCCGAGGGGACGGGTGACGACTTCCCCCGCCTCAGCGTGAAGGCCCGTCCGGAACTCGTCGCATTCGAGTCGCCCGACGAGATCGTGGTGGGAAGCGATGGAGTGATCAATGGCGGCCAGCACCTCACACCGCGCCAGGTGAACGAACTCGTTGCCGAACGCGGTGACGACGTCGTGTTTTTCGACGGTCGCAATGCGTTCGAGGCTCGAATCGGCCGATTCAAGAACGCCGTCGTTCCTGGCGTTCGAACGACCCACGATTTCATCGACGAACTCGATAGCGGCAAATACGACCACTTGAAGGACAAACCCGTCGTCACGTACTGCACGGGGGGTGTCCGCTGCGAAATTCTGTCGGCCGCGATGCTCAATCGTGGTTTCTCAGAGGTTTACCAAATCGAGGGCGGCATCGTCCGCTACGGTGAGGCCTACCGCGATAAGGGCCTGTGGGAGGGCTCGCTGTACGTCTTCGACCAACGCCTCACAATGAATTTCAGCAACGACGCAGCCGTCATCGGGGAGTGTGACGTGTGCGGCGCCGCAACATCGACGGTTGCCAACTGCTCAAACAACGACTGTCGTCACCGCGCAATCCTGTGCGAAACATGCCTCTCGGACCCCGCGAATCTCGAGTGCGAAGGGTTACACGCACAGGCGCGGGTGTCCGACGAAGTCGGTTAAGCCGAATAGGCCGACAGGAGGAACCTCGTGAGCTCGTCACGATCCTCAACGGGCAAAAAGGCGGCGTCCGCCGCATTGAGTTGCCACTGCAACACGTCGTCGAGGGTGTAGCCGAAGACCTCGCCGAGATTCGCAATCTCGCGCGAGAGGCTCGTCCCACTCATGAGACGGTTGTCCGTATTGACCGTCACCGCGAAGCCAAGTTGATACAGCATGTCGAACGGGTGCTCGAGAATCGTCGAACCAAATCGGGCAAACGCGTTCGTGTGAACATTCGATGTCGGACAAATCTCGAGCGCGATTCGGCGGTCTCGAACCCATTCGGAAAGAGTTCCCAGCGTCACATTGTTCGAGGTTCCGCCATCGACAATCGAGAGGTCGTCGGTGATTCGTACACCGTGTCCGAGTCGCAGCGCACGACCGTCGAGGAGTGCCCCTTCGATGCTCGCGAGGCCATCCGCCTCACCGGCGTGAACCGTTCGCGGAACCCACGCCTCGTCGAGCTTCGCAAACGCCGAGGCAAGTCGCGAGGCGGGAAAACCAATCTCGGGTCCTGCGATATCGAATCCGACGACACCACGGCCACGATATTCGATGGCCAAGTCCGCGATCTCGTCGGCACGGTCCGCCTGCCTCATCGCGCACAGCAATTGCCCGATCTGAATTACTCGACCGGCGTCACGCCCCCCACCGACGGCGGAATCGATTCCCCGCTGAACGGCGTCGACCGCGTCGCGCAGCCCCAGTCCGCTCTCGACGTGCAGTTCCGGCGCCCACCGAATTTCGCCATAGACCACTCCGTCCGCGATGAGGTCTTCGACGAATTCACGGGCGATTCGCTCGAGGTTGGCCGCAGATTGCATGACCGACAGTGTCACCGAGAAGGTCGCAAGATAGTCGACCAGGTTTCCCGAGTCTGCGTTTGCTCGAACCCACGTGTTGAGTTCATCGGGAGTTGCTGCGGGAATGGCGATTCCGTCCGCCGCGGCGAGCTCGACGATGGTCGATGGCCGGACGCCACCGTCCAGGTGGTCGTGCAACGAAATCTTGGGAAGCGACTCGACGGTCACGTCGGTACCAGGGAAAACGTGAGTCACACTGTCCCCCGTAGTTACCTGGGGAAGTCCGATTCGGTTCATCCCGAAATGACCTCGGCGATGAGAGGACCGTGGTCAACCATCGCGTCTCCGATCCCCCAGGCACCGTCCAGCGCCTCGAGCGCTCGCTCAAATCGGGCCGAATCGTTCGCCGAGAGGGTAAAGATCGTGTCTCCGGCCTTTACCGTGTCGCCGGGCTTCACGGCAAGGTCGATTCCCGCGGCGTGAATCACAGGGTCTTCCTTGCGCGCACGCCCGGCACCGAGCCGCCACGCAGCGATTCCGAACGGCAGTGCGTCCATGTGGGAGACGACGCCATCACGCGTTGCCGTGACGACGTGCGTTTCCGACGCGGCGGGTAGCGCCGCATCCGGGTCTCCGCCTTGTGCGCTGACCATCGCGCGCCATGAGTCCATGGCCTTACCGTTGGCAAGGTTCGCGCGGACGTCAACCCCGGTCATCCCCGCGAGGTCGAGCATGTGCTCGGCGAGGGTCACGGTCACCTCGATGACATCGGTGGGCCCTCCTCCGGCGAGAACCTCAACGGATTCGCGAACCTCATTGGCATTCCCGATGGCGTGACCAAGCGGGGTGTTCATGTTCGTGAGAACCGCCCGCGTTGCCACCCCGGCGTCATTTCCGATTCGAACGAGGACGTGCGCCAATTCCTTTGCCCGCTCGAATTCGCTCATAAACGCGCCGTTCCCGAATTTGACGTCCAAGACGAGCGATGACGTGCCTTCGGCCAGTTTCTTGCTCATGATGCTCGATGCGATCAGCGGAATCGCTTCAACCGTCCCCGTGATGTCTCGAAGCGCATAGAGTTTGCGATCGGCCGGTGCAAGACCCGAACCTGCCGCGCACACAACCGCGCCGACGGATTCGAGTTGGGCGATCATCTCGTCGTTCGACAGATTTGCTCGCCAACCCGGGATGCTCTCGAATTTGTCGAGGGTTCCGCCCGTGTGCCCAAGGCCACGTCCCGACAACTGCGGTACGGCGAGTCCGAAACTCGCAACGAGGGGCGCGAGCGGAAGGGTGATCTTGTCGCCAACACCGCCGGTCGAATGCTTATCCGTCGTCTTTTTCGACAGTCCGGAAAAGTCGAGCCGTTCACCCGAGTTCACCATCGCCGCCGTGAGGTCGTTGATTTCGGCCGATTCCATTCCGCGAAGGAAAATCGCCATCGTCATGGCGGACATTTGCTCGTCGGCAACGTAACCCCTGGTGTACGCGTCTATCAGCCACCCGATCTGAGCCATCGACAGCTTTCCGCCGTCGCGTTTGATAGTGATGAGTTCGACTGCGTCGAACGGCTCGATGGTGGTCATTCGCATCCCTCACAAGTTGTTGCTGCGGCAGGGTCCGTCAGGGCATAGGCATTGAGCTCGCGCGGACCGAAAGCATCGGGCAAGACCTGATCGATTGTGCGCATTCCCGACACGGTTTCCAGAAGCATCCCCGGTGCGGAGTGCTCGTACAACAGTTGTCGGCAGCGACCACAGGGCATGAGCACATCACCATGTCCGTCGACACAGGTAAAGGCAACCAGTTTGCCACCGCCCGACATCGCCAAAGCACTCACGAGAGTGCATTCGGCACACAAGCCGACGCCGTAGCTCGCGTTCTCGACGTTGCACCCGCTGACGATTCGACCGTCATCGACAAGCGCCGCGGCACCGACGGGGAAATTCGAATACGGTGCGTAAGCCTTGCTCATGGCGTCATTGGCCGCTGCCCGCAAAGCGTCCCAATCGATGGTTGACATGGTTATCCCTTGATATATGGCTGGCCATCGGCCGCCGGTGCGCGAACACGACCGACGAATCCGACGACGGCGATGAGCGTGACGACGTAGGGGACCATCGTGATGAAGTCGGTGGGGATTCCGGGGTTGACTTGGTTTGCCCAGATTCGAAGGACGATCGAAAATCCGAAGAGTAGCGCCGCCGCCGAAGCCGAGAAGGGATGCCAACGACCCAGGATGACGACGGCGAGTGCGATAAATCCCTGGCCACCGGACATGTTGCGTCCGAACGCACCTACGGCGCCGATTGTCAGTGCCGCACCGCCGAGCCCAGCGACGAGCCCACCAATCGTCACCCACCAGAAACGAGTGCGAGCAACGTTGATTCCGACGGTGTCGGCCGCGAGTGGGTGTTCGCCCACTGCCCTCGCGCGAAGACCGCGGCGGGTTTTGAACAGGATGAACCACAAGACAGGAATGATGATGTACGCCAAATAGGTTGTGATCCGCGACTCGAACAATGCCGGGCCGATGATCGGAATGGCGGAAAGACCTGGAATGGGCATGATCGGGAATGTCCCCGGGAAATTGGTGTTGAGTCCATCCTGCGTGAGCCATTGGGCATAGATGAAGTTCGTGATACCCAAGACCAGAACGTTGAGCACCACTCCGACGATGATCTGGTCAACCAAATACACGATGGCGAAGGCTGCGAGGACCATCGACAACAACGCAGCACCAATCATCGCCGCGACGAGGCCAAGGTACAGATTGTGGGTCAGAGTTCCGACAACCGCTGCGAGAAACGCGCCAGTCAACAGTTGTCCCTCGATCGCGATGTTCACGACGCCGACCCGTTCCGACATGATGCCGCCCATTGCGCCCAGCGCAAGCGGGACTGCGAGAACGACGGCGTTACCCAGGATGAAGGCGAACGGGAGGCTGTTGCCGGCGGCGAGCCACGCCAGCAAGGCAATAACCGCGCTGAGGCCGAACACGAGCGTCAACCACAGAGGCGTTTTCGTTCCGCGAAGTGCGAGGACAAAAGAGACGGCGGCGATGGCAACGAGCGCGACTCCGAGAACGATTCCGACCAGGTTGGACGCGACGAGGAAGTCGGGGAGTTTGATGACGTCGTCTTCTTTGGACCACTGAAACGCGACGGTCTCCGTTTTGCCGAAAATTCCAAATGCGCCGAGGACGACAAGGGCGAATACACCCATGAGGTACGGGGTCTTTTTCGAAACTTTGACCTCAACCTGCGAGAACAGTCCCGGTGTCACAACCGTGCTCATTTCCGACCACCTTTCGTCACGAGTGAACGCCACCAATCGGCGACGACCGTCGACTTCTGCGGTGGTGGCAATCGGAAAATCGCACGAACAAGAGGAGGTGCAGCGATGAAGAGAACGATGAATCCCTGCACGACGCCGGTGATTTCCGGCGAGAGCCCGATAACCTGCATCGCCGGAGCGCCTGCCTTGAACGCGCCGAATAGAAGCCCAGCGAGTAACACGCCGGGCGCGGTGGATGAGCCGAGCAGCGCGACGGTGATTGCGTCAAATCCGATGGTTCCATCAATGTCCGGGGTCATACCGGCGCGGGCGCCCAACGCTTGATTGACAGCGGCAAGTCCAACAAAGGCTCCCGACACCGCCATCGCAATCATGAACGTGCGCTCAACGTTGATTCCCGCGGTTCGCGCAGCATCCGCGTTGTGTCCGACCATGCGGAATCGATAACCCATCGTGGAACGCTCCATGATCCACCAATACGCAAAGACGCCAACGATGGCGAGGATGAATCCCCAGTGCAAGGTGTACTGGTCGCCGAGGAGGTAGGGAAGTTGTGCCGTTTCGGCAGGCGCATCCGACTTCGGGGTTCCACCGCCGTCGACCTCGCGCAACAGTTCAGGGGTGCGGAAGAAGTAGGTGAGAATTCCCGCGGCGATGTAGTTCATCATGATGGTCACGATGACCTCGTGCGCCCCAGTTCGCGCCTTGAGGAATCCGACCACGGCGGCATAGGCCGCCGACGCAAGAATTGCCACGAGCGCCGCGACGATGAGGTGTAGTCCCCAGGGCAGGGACACACGGGTTGAGATCCAGGTCGCCCACAACGCACCGAACAACAGTTGTCCGCTCGCGCCGATGTTGAACAATCCGACTCGGAACGCGAGAGCGATTCCGAGTCCGGACGCGATGAGTGGACCCGCGAATCGAAGAGTCTCGGTTAGTGGTCGAAACGCGACAACGATGTCGTCCGCCGCGTAATTGTAAATTGATCCGCGGAATAGGGCCGAATATCCGTCGGCTATCGCTGTCCAGGCAGCCGCTAATGAATCCGTTGGCCTGGCGGTGAAATACTGCGCGGCCGTGAGGAACGCTTCGTTCGAAAAAACCATAAATATCGCGCCGACGACGAATCCCAGCAGCACCGAGAGCAATGCCCGCGTTGCCCCACCGGACAGAATCTCCTTGAGCACCGCATTTCCACGATTCACGACGGGGGTTTCCGCTGCGTTGTTCATACTGTCGCTCCCGCCATCATTCGACCGAGTGTTTCGCGCGACGTCGTCGCGTCGACGATTCCGACAATCTTTCCCCGATACATCACGGCGATTCGATCGGCGAGAGCCGACACCTCGTCGAGTTCGGTCGAAATAATCACGACCGGCTTACCCGCGTCGCGGGTAGCAATGATTCGCTCATGAATGAATTCGATTGATCCGACATCGACACCTCGCGTTGGCTGCGACGCGATGAGGAGGTTGAGGTCGCGGCTCAGTTCTCGGGCAACAACGACCTTCTGTTGGTTTCCGCCACTGAGTTGTTTGGCCAACGTCGTCTGGCTTGGGGTGCGAACGTCGTATTCGGTGATCAGGTCTTCCGCGATGCGCGCGCGATTAGCGAAATCGATGCTGAGTCCCTTGGCAAACGGCGGACCGTACGACCGATTGACCATAAAGTTTTCGGCGATGGTGAAGTCTCCGACAAGTCCGTCCTTCGAGCGGTCTTCCGGGATGTACCCCACACCCGCATCGATGACTTCGCGGACGGTGGAATCCGTGATGTCCAACTTCCCCAGAATGATTTGCCCACCGGTCACCTCTCGCAACCCAACGAGAGCCTCGGCCAATTCCGTCTGCCCGTTGCCCTGCACGCCGGCTATGGCCAACACTTCGCCGGCGTGAACGGTGAACGAGACATCGTCGACAACCTTGTTGTGTCGATCGCCGACCACAGTGAGGTTCGTCACGGTAAGTCCCGCGTCGCCCTTCTTCGGGGAATGCTTCTTCACATCGAGGTCAACTGCACGGCCCACCATCATCGTCGCCAACGTTGACGCCGAATCGGTGGGTTTCGCATCACCGACAACGGCACCCAGGCGAATGACCGTGATGCGGTCGGCGACCTCTTGCACCTCGCGAAGCTTGTGCGTAATGAAAACGATGGATGTCCCCGCCTTCGCGAGGCCCTTCATGATGGCCATCAGTTCGTCGGTTTCCTGAGGGGTGAGAACCGCCGTGGGTTCATCCAAAACCAGCACCTTGGCATCGCGGGCGAGTGCCTTGATGATCTCAACGCGCTGCTGCGCGCCGACGGGGAGGTCCTCGACGAGGGCATCGGGGTCGATGTCGAATCCGAATCGGTCCGAAATTTCGCGCACCAGTTTTCGAGCCGCCTCGAGGTCAAGCGTGTCCAACGCACCGGTCGGCTCGTGACCGAGCACCACATTTTCCGCAACGGTGAAGACGGGTATCAGCATGAAATGCTGATGGACCATTCCGATCCCGGCCGCCATCGCGTCGCCGGGACCTTTGAAATTCTGGACGACATCGTCCAGCAATATTTCACCCTCGTCAGCCGAATACAGGCCATAGAGGACGTTCATCAGAGTGGACTTACCCGCACCGTTTTCGCCGAGCAGGGAATGAATCTCGCCGGATTTCACCACGAGGTCGATGTGGTCATTCGCGACGAGCGCGCCAAATCGCTTGGTGATTCCACGGAGTTCGAGTTTCATCTTTTCGTCCTTGAAGAGATTAGTGCGGGGGCCGCCGAGACAGTGTCTCGACGACCCCCGACGTTAGCTTTTTACAGCCTAACCGAGCGGGCTGATCGACCCATCGATGATGCCGGCCTGAAGCTCAGCGAGCTTCGCCTCAACGTCAGCCTGTGCTTGTGCACCGGAGTAGTTGGTGATCGGCGAGAGAGCGGTTCCACCGTTCTCGAGCGTTCCGAGGTAGACGTCACCCGTGAAGGCGTTTCCGTCAACAGCGGTCTGCTTAATGATGTCGAACACGGCGAGAGTCATGCGCTTCTCGGCCGAGGTGAGGATCCACTGCGCGTATTCGGGTGAAGCGGCAGCGATGTCCTTGTCGACACCGATCATGCGTCCGTCAACACCGGATTCGGTGATGGCTTCCGAGACGGCACCGAACTGGTCGCCACCGACGGGGAAGATGACGTCTGCGCCGGCTTCAATCTGGCCAGCAGCAATCGTCTTCGACGTTCCCGAGTTGGGCGTGAAGTCACCGATGAAGTCACCCTTTTCGGATGCGGGGTCCCAACCAACGACCTTGACGTCCGTCGCGTTGTCCATGCCCCACTGCATTGCTCCGTAGTAGAAACCGGTCATGAAGTCGGTGACAGCAGGAATCTGCATTCCGCCATAGGTTCCGACAACCTTCGAAGCCGACTGTGCGGCAGCAAGGTAACCCGCAAGGAACGACGACTGGTTCATCGCGTAGTTGATGGGCTTGAGGTTGGTTGCACCGTTCGACCATCCGTCAACAGTGACGAAGTTCATGTCGGGGTTTGCCTCAGCGGTTGCGTTGACAGCGTCAACGAGGTTGAAGCCAACGGCAATCGTGATGTCGCACTTCTGGTCGACCATGGCCTGAAGGTTCGGAGCGAAGTCGTCCGGGGTTGCCGATTCGGCGTCCGAGGTCTTTACTCCGAGTTCGTCCTTAGCCTTGACGAGTCCTTCGTAAACCGACTGGTTGAAGGACTTGTCGTGCCACGATCCCTCGTCCGAAACGGCGCAGGCCAGGTAGTCGATCTGGGCGACGGGGCCGGCGGTGTCGGTGGGTGCTGCGGCACAACCGGTCAGGATGACCGTGGCTGCACTCGCAAGCGCGAGCCCAGTCCAGGCACGCGATGTGATGTTTTTCACAGGGTGATTCCTCTCATTGGATGGTGTGGTTCCCAGTCCAGCGGATTCCGAACGGTCACCACGTCTCTGGGTTCATCTTATTGTCGGGCGTCCACTGAATAAAGATTTCGCCACGAATTACCCCGAAAAACAACCGAATCGTTACATTTGAGGAACTTTTCGACGAATTCAACGGACCGGATTCACAGGACCGCATCGTCTCCTGATCGTCGAATCTGCTCGACGATGTTTTTGACCCGTTGTGCGTGAGCCGATGTCGTCACCAGTAGAGCATCCGGCGTGTCAACGACCACAATGTCCTTGACACCGATGAGCGAAATGAGTCGAGTTGTTTGCGACACAACCACACCGCTCGACCCTTCATTGAGGACTCGCGTGTTTTCGCCGAGCGTCGCGAGCACGTTTGCGCGACCGTGCGTGTGCAGCCGAGCGAGGGATGCGAAATCCCCCACGTCATCCCATCGGAAATCCCCGGGAATTACGGCGAGACGATTATGTTCGGCCGCTGGCTCGGCAATCGAGTAGTCAATTGCCACCGCGGGAATTGTTGGCCACACCCGCTCGACGACTGCGGCGCGATGGGGCGTATCCCACGCCGCCGCGATTTCCTCAATTGGGTCGGCGACATCGGGACGATTCGCGCGAAGCTCGTCGAGTAACACACTGGCCTTTGCGATGAACATCCCGGCGTTCCATAAATGCGAGTCGCCGTCGACGTATTCGGTCGCGGTCTCGAGGTCAGGTTTCTCAACGAAGCGAACGACTCGCAGGGCGTGCGCAGCTTTGGGCACCTCGAGCGGCTCACCGGATTCGATGTATCCAAACGCCGTTGACGGAGAGGTCGGGCGGATCCCAATCGTCACGATGTACCCAGCACCGGCTGAGGCAATCGCTTCGTTCACGGCGGCGGCGAAGCGGCGCTCATCCTCGATGACATGGTCTGCGGCAAACGATCCGATGATTGCATCGGGGTTGCGTCGAACGAGAATTGCGGCGGCGAGGGCAATGGCCGCCGTCGAGTCTTTTGGAGACGGCTCGAGCACCGTGTTGTCGCTCGTGAGCGTCGGTAATTCCTTGGCGATAGCCTTCGCGTGTGCCTTTCCGCAGACGATCATGATGTTCTCGCCGGCGATCGGCTCGAGTCGATTCCACGTCTCCACCAACAAACTGTGTCCGCTTCCGGTCAGGTCGTGAAGGAATTTGGGGGCGTCGGCACGGGACAGCGGCCAGAGGCGGGAACCGATTCCACCCGCCGGAATAATCGCGTAGAAGTTGGCATCGCCGTGCTCGCTGGTCATGTTCGATAGCCTACGCGAGGGCAGTAGACTGTTGTCGAAACGTGCTGAAATGAGGAGGAATCCAGTGGTGGACACCGTCGCTCGGAATTCACGAACTGTGATCCGGGGAACGCTCTATCGCGGACACGAGGGAATGTGGTCGTGGGTTCTCCACCGCATTACCGGTATCGCGATCTATTTCTTTTTGTTGGTTCACGTGCTCGACACCGCAACGGTTCGGCTGGATCCAGAGGTCTACAACTCGGTCATGGGGTCGTACAAGACTCCGATTATGGGACTCGGTGAGGCCGGGCTCGTGGCTGCCATCGTCTTCCACGCACTCAACGGTTTGCGCATCATCCTCGTCGACGCCACCCGCTGGGGAACGCGCTACCAGAAGGTGATGTTCTACATTGTGCTCGCGCTCTGGGTTGTTCTCATGGCCGCGTTCCTCCCCCGCCACCTCATGCACGTGTTTGGAGGCTAATCGTGAAGTTCTTCCGCTTCGATCGCCTCGCCTGGATCTTCATGCGTGTCTCGGGTGTCGTCCTCATTGGACTCATCTTCACGCACCTCATCGTCAACCTCATGCAGGACGGTGGCGTCAAGGCCATCGACTTCGCGTTCGTCGCCGGAAAACTCGCAAACCCGTTCTGGCAGTGGTTTGACGCCGCGCTGTTGTGGCTCGCGCTCATTCACGGAACAAACGGAATGCGCGTCGTCATCGAGGACTACGTCTATCGCACGGGTCTCAAGCGCACACTTCTCGTGTTGATGGGTATCTCGACGGCCACTCTTATCGTCCTCGGTACCCTCGTAATCTTCACGCTCGATCCGTGCCCCGTCGGCACCCCAACCGATTTGCTTCCCTCGTTCTGCCCCGTTGACTGACATTTATACATAAGGAGTTAGACCGTGACCACGGTTCATCATCACGAATACGACGTTGTCATTGTGGGCGCGGGTGGCGCAGGAATGCGCGCGGCCATCGAATCGGCCCCCCACGCAAAGACGGCGGTCATCACCAAGTTGTACCCGACGCGTTCGCACACTGGAGCGGCGCAGGGCGGAATGGCCGCGGCACTGGCCAACGTCGAAGAGGACTCGTGGGAGTGGCACACGTTCGACACCGTCAAGGGTGGCGACTACCTCGTTGACCAGGATGCTGCAGAGATTCTCGCGCGCGAAGCAATCGACGCGATCATCGACCTCGAGAACATGGGGCTCCCCTTTAACCGCACGCCGGACGGCAAGATCGACCAGCGTCGATTCGGTGGCCACACGCGGGACCACGGAAAAGCACCCGTCCGTCGCGCATGCTACGCCGCCGACCGCACCGGGCACATGATTCTGCAGACGCTGTTCCAGAACTGCACCAAGCTCGGTGTCGAGTTCTATAACGAGTTCTACGTCCTCGACCTCATCTTGACCGAAGAGAAGGGCAAGACGCGCACGAGCGGTGTCGTCGCGTACGAACTGTCGACCGGTGACGTCCACGTGTTCAATGCGACCTCCGTCATCTTTGCGACTGGTGGATTCGGCAAGATGTTCAAGACCACCTCCAACGCCCACACCCTCACGGGCGACGGCGTCGGCATCGTCTGGCGCAAGGGAATCCCACTCGAGGACATGGAGTTCTTCCAGTTCCACCCGACCGGACTTGCGGGTCTGGGAATCCTCCTGACCGAGGGCGCACGCGGCGAGGGAGCAATTTTGCGAAACGCGAGCGGTGAACGCTTCATGGAGCGCTACGCCCCGACGATCAAAGACCTCGCGCCGCGCGACATCATCTCGCGTTGCATGGTCCAGGAAGTCGCTGAGGGCCGCGGAGCTGGACCGCACAAGGATTACGTTTTGCTCGATTGCACCCACCTCGGTGCCGAAGTTCTCGAGACGAAACTTCCGGACATCACCGAGTTTGCTCGCACCTACCTGGGCGTCGACCCGGTCACCGAACCGGTTCCGGTTATGCCGACCGCTCACTATGCGATGGGCGGAATCCCGACGAACACTGACGCCGAGGTCCTCCTCGACAACACAACGGTCATCCCTGGACTCTTCGCAGCGGGCGAATGTGCGTGCGTATCTGTTCACGGATCGAACCGACTCGGAACGAACTCGCTTCTGGACATCAACGTGTTCGGAAAGCGGGCGGGACGTAATGCCGCGGCCTACGCCAACAAGGCCAAGCGGCCCGCGCTTCCCAAGGGAACGGAATCATTCGTCCTCGGGCTGATCGAACAGATGCGCACTGCCGACGGAACGGAAAGCGTCGCGACGATTCGCAAGGAACTGCAACTCGAGATGGACCGTAACGCACAGGTATTCCGCACCGAGGAATCGCTCAAGCACGCCCAGACCGTGATCGAAAACCTGCGCAAGCGATACGCGAAGATTGGTATCCACGACCGCGGACAACGCTTCAACACCGACCTTCTCGAAGCAATCGAGCTCGGGTTCCTGCTCGATCTCGCCGAGGTTGTCGTCGTTTCCGCTCGTAACCGAAAGGAAAGCCGCGGTGGTCACATGCGCGACGACTTCCCGGACCGCGACGACAAGAAGTACATGAAGCACACGATGGCTTACAAGAAGGGTGAAAAAATCGCCCTCGACTGGAAACCCGTCGTCATCACGAACTACCCACCCATGGAGAGGAAGTACTAATGTCCGAACTCGGCGTGGTGCAATCGTTCACCGTCACCTTCATTGTTCGTCGCTTCAACCCGGAAACGGATCAGGAACCGTACTGGCAGGATTTCGACGTCGAGATGTTCTCGACCGACCGAGTCCTGGACGGCCTTCACAAGATCAAGTGGGAACAGGACGGATCGCTGTCGTTCCGTCGCTCGTGTGCACACGGTATTTGTGGATCGGACGCGATGCGCATCAACGGCCGTAACCGTCTCGCGTGTAAGACCCTGATCAAGGACCTCGACATCTCGAAGCCCGTTTATGTTGAGGCCATCAAGGGATTGCCGCTCGAAAAGGACCTTATCGTCGACATGGAGCCGTTCTTCGCCGCCTACCGCGAGGTTCAGCCGTTCCTGCAGTCATCGTCCAAGCCGGAAAAAGAGAACCTTCAGTCGCCCGAGCAACGTGCGCGGTTCGATGACACCACAAAGTGCATTCTGTGCGCCGCGTGCACGACGTCGTGCCCGGTGTTCTGGACCGACGGTCAGTATTTTGGACCCGCAGCGATCGTTGCCGCGCACCGATTCATTTTCGATTCGCGCGACGAGGCCGCCCAGGTTCGTCTCGACATCTTGAACTCGAAAGAAGGCGTGTGGCGTTGCCGCACCACCTTCAACTGCACCGAGGCGTGCCCGCGTGGGATTGAAGTCACGAAGGCCATCGCCGAAGTGAAGCAAGCCACGATTACCGGCGTTCGCCACTAAGTTCTGTCGCTGAATTCGTCTATGAGCCCCCCGGTAACCACAGCCCGGCTCGTTGTTATCAACACGAAATCAGCGACCAAAGAAGATGTCATCCGCGAGCTTGTCGATTGTCTTGTCGCTGAAGCGCGCGTCACTGATCGGGAGACTTTCGTTTCCGAGGTTTTGGCGCGCGAGGCCGTCATGGCGACGGGGATTCACGGCGGAATCGGAATCCCCCACGCGCACAGCGAGAGCGTAACCACTCCGTCCGTTGCGGTTGCCACCAGCACAGCAGGAATACCGTTCGGCGCGCCTGACGGTCCCGCGCATCTCATCTTCCTCATCGCCGGTCCCAGCGGAGCGGATAACAGCCATCTGCAAATCTTGGCCGCAATCGCCCGAAAAGTGGTGCATGACGATTTTCGAAACGCACTTATCGCCGCAACCGAGCCGGCATTCATCGCGGAAATAATTGACAATGAGGTTCAAGTATGAAAATTGTTTGTGTCACTTCGTGTTTCACGGGGATTGCCCACACCTACCTCGCGGCCGAAGCTCTCGAAATCGCTGGTAAAAGTCTCGGACACGAGGTACACGTCGAGACGCAGGGCCCCGCCGGGTCAGACCACTTCACGCAGAGCATCATTGATTCTGCGGATGGCGCCATTTTCGCCGTTGATATCGAGGTTCTCGACCGGGATCGTTTTGCAGGCAAACCGTTTCTCGAGGTTGATGTCGCCACGGCAATCAACGACTCAATTGAGATCATGCAAATCCTGGCGGCTCGCATCGCCGACGGCACCGCTGAACGTGTTGCCGCAGTCTCGCACCAACCCGAACATCTCCCGCCGGGTCCTCGAGGTAAACCGACTAAAAAAGGCTTTTTCGCGCGGCTTTTCGGTGGAGGGCGCTAGCACCAATCCTGCGTAACGCCCACATTGTCGAAAGTAGGATTGACACATGAGCACGCGAATCGCCTCCATCAATGTGAACGGCATCCGCGCCGCGTATCGCAAGGGGATGGGCGATTGGCTCAACGAGCGAAAACCCGACATCGTGGCCATTCAGGAGGTCCGTGCCGAACGGTCGGACGTTGACGCGCTGGTCGATTCGTCGTGGCACATCGTGAATGACGAGGCGACAGCGAAGGGTCGTGCGGGAGTTGCCATTGTGTCGCGCATTCAGCCCATCGAAGTCCGGACGGATTTCGGTGCAACCGATTTCGATAGCGCGGGTCGCTGGCTTGAGGCGGATTTTCAGATCAACGGCAAAGTCGTCACCGTTGTGTCCTGTTACGTTCATTCGGGCGAAGTGGACACTCCGAAGCAGGTCGAGAAATTCAAATTCTTGGATGCCTTCGAGGTGCGCCTCGCTGAACTTGGCGCAAACGGCAATCTCACGCTGGTCATGGGCGACCTGAACGTAGGTCATCGAACGCTCGACATCAAGAACTGGAAAGGCAACACGAAGAAAGCCGGGTTCTTGCCCGCCGAACGTGCATATTTCGACCGAATCGTTGGTGCGGAAGGCGACGAGGCATACAACGCGGGCGCTGGTCTCGGTTGGATCGATCTGGGTCGTCGATTCGCCGGAGAGGTTCCCGGCCCCTACACCTGGTGGAGTCAGCGCGGGCAAGCGTTCGATACCGACACCGGGTGGCGGATTGACTACCACCTCGCATCCCCTGCGCTCGCGCCAAGCGCGCTCACCTACGCAATTGATAAAGCAGGCTCGTGGGATACTCGCTGGAGCGACCACGCGCCCGTTGTGATCGATTACGACATTTAAGGACGGACATGACCGGACCACGACTGTTTTCGGGAATGCAACCGAGCGCCGAATCGTTGCACCTCGGAAATTACGCGGGTGCCTTGTTGCAGTGGCGCGATATGCAGTCAACGCACGACGCAATTTTTTGTGTCGTCGACCTGCACGCCATCACCGTTGCTCAAGACCCAGCCGCTCTGCGCGAGAACACCCGGCGAACGGCTGCGCAATACATTGCGGCGGGGATTGACCCCGACCACTCAACACTGTTTGTTCAATCGCATGTCCCTGCACACGCACAGCTCGCGTGGGTTTTGAACACCATCACGGGATTCGGCGAAACGTCGCGGATGACACAGTTCAAGGACAAGTCGGCCAAGCAGGGTGCGGATTCGGCAAGCGTCGGCCTGTTCACGTATCCGATCCTTCAGGCCGCAGACATCCTGTTGTACGACGCGGTGACGGTTCCCGTTGGCGAGGACCAACGCCAGCACATTGAACTCACGCGCGACATTGCCAATCGTTTCAATTCGAGATTTGGCGACACTCTGACTGTTCCCGAGGTGCGAATCCTCAAAGAGTCGGCGAAGGTCTTCGATTTGCAGAACCCGGAATCCAAGATGTCCAAGTCGGGTGAATCTCCACAAGGGATTGTCTGGTTGCTCGACGACCCGGCCGTCACCGCAAAAAAGATCAAGTCCGCTGTAACGGACACCGAACGGGACATTCGATTCGACCCGTCTAACAAGGCGGGAATCTCGAACCTTTTGGGAATCCTTTCGCTCCTCGGTGGGTCGTCCGTTGCCGCGCTGGAGGCGGAGTTCGCGGGCAAGGGCTACGGTGACCTCAAGAGCGCCGTAGCGGACGTCGTCGTCGCCGAATTTGAACCGATACGCGCCCGCGCCATGGAGTTGCTGGCCGACCCCGCGGAACTGGACCGCCTTCTCGCGGTCAATGCTGAGCGTGCGAACGAAATCGCCGAGGCTACTCTCGGTCGTGTGTATGACGCAATGGGGTTCCTTCCCCGCCGGTAATTCTTGGACAATTCTTTGACCTTGCAATGGCACGATTCGCCTATCGGGGTTACGATTGTCCTAGAGCACGTGCTCCGGGGTCAGTGAAAGTCTGAGCCGGCGGTTAAAGTCCGCGACCCGCAAGGCCTTGGCCGAGCGGTTGACCTGGTGAAATTCCGGGACCGACGGTTAAAGTCCGGATGGGAGGAAGCACGATGGGGTTCGCCGTATCTCGGTGGACCTCGCGACCACCTGTCGCATCCCCGGATTCCCTGCTCGGAAGGAGTCCCCATGCCAATCAGTACCTACGACGAGGCCATGCGTCGAGCTCGCGAGCTCGCCGAGCGCGGCTCGAGAACCGGTGAGAACCCCCAGGTGGGGTGCGTTCTTGTCGACGAGACGGGCGCAATTGTCGCCGAGGGGTGGCACCGCGGCGCGGGAACCGCCCACGCGGAAGTCGATGCACTATCCAAGGTGGAAAGCGGCCGGGGTCTCACCGCCGTCGTCACCCTTGAGCCCTGCAACCACACCGGACGAACCGGCCCGTGTGCTCAGGCGCTGATCGAGGCCGGTATTACCCGCGTCGTGTATTCATTGGACGACCCGGGAAACGAATCCAGTGGCGGCGCGGAAACTCTTCGCGCGGCCGGCATCGAAGTCATTTCCGGTGTGCTCTCTGGCGAGGGCTACCAATTGGTCGAGCGCTGGCTCACCGCAAACCGACTCGGGCGCCCCTGGGTGACCGCCAAGTGGGGGTCGAGCCTTGACGGTCGCACCGCCGCCACGGACGGCACGAGCCAGTGGATCACCTCGGCCGAATCACGCACTTACATCCACCAGTTGCGAGCGCAACACGACACCATCGCGATTGGAACGGGAACGGCGATTGCCGACAACCCGACTCTCACGGCTCGCACCGCGGATGGGAACCTCTACCCCCACCAGCCGCTCGCCGTCGTTATCGGCGACACTCCCCTTCCCGACGGATCCGGACTGTGGGGTCATCCCCGCGGTGTCCTGCAGGAATCTGGTCCGCTCGTCGAGATCCTCGAACGTCTCTATAACATCGGAATTCGCAGCTTGTTCCTTGAGGGCGGACCCCGCCTCATGAATTCCTTCATCCGTGAGGGCTTGGTTGACGAATACGTCGTCTGCCTGGCCCCGATGTTGCTTGGCGGTGACAAGACGGCGACAGGTGATCTCGGCATCTCAACGTTGACGGCAGCCCGCCGCCTCGTGGTTACAAGCACCGAAGTCATGGGCGGAACCATCGTCGTCACCGCGAGGGAGTCCCACTAGTGTTCACCGGAATCATTGCCGAGCTAGGCTCCATCACATCGGTCACGCCGAGCGGTGACTCGGTGCGCGTCACGGTCCGGGCACCCAAGGCCGTCGCCAAGGCCGGCCACGGCGACTCGATCGCCATCAGCGGCGTGTGTCTAACCGTCATCGAAAAATCCGACGATTCGTTCGTTGCCGATGTCATGGGACAAACCATCACGATGTCGAACCCCGACCAGTGGCACGCTGGACGTGCCGTAAACGTCGAATCGGCGATGGCTGCCGGCGACCAGTTGGGCGGCCACATCGTTCAGGGGCACGTCGATGGCACCGCACGCGTCATCGACATTCGACCAAGTGGAGATTGGAGCGTCCTACGTTTTGCCCTGGACAGGAATCACGCTCCGCTGGTCGTTGATAAGGGATCCATCACGATTGACGGCGTATCCCTGACCGTCTCTGCAATTGGCACCGACTGGTGCGAAGTTTCCCTGATCCCCGAAACCCTCGTCGCAACGACGCTGGGTTCCCTCTCAATCGGCGACACCGTGAACATCGAAACCGACATTCTCGCCCGCCACATCGCGAGGCTTGCACAATTCACAACAGAAGGAACATCATGACGCTCATGGACAAGGCAATAGGCCAACTGCGCGCGGGACGACCCGTACTCGTCACCGATTCAAAGGATCGTGAAAACGAGGGCGACGTCGTTTTGGCGGCCGAATTGGTCACGACCGAATGGCTTGCCTGGACTATTCGATACACGAGTGGATTCCTCTGCGCTCCCATGACCAACGAGCGGGCGAACGAACTAGACCTTCCCCTCATGGTCGAGCACAATCAGGATTCGCGCCGAACGGCATACACGGTCAGCGTCGATGCCGCGGAGGGCATCACCACGGGGATTTCGGCGCACGACCGTGCCGAAACCCTTCGGGTGTTGGCCAACCCCGCCAGCGGGCCCGGTGACCTCATCCGTCCCGGTCACATCATTCCGCTTCGGGCAGTCCCCGGTGGAGTTCGCGAACGCGCGGGGCACACCGAAGCGGCCGTCGATCTTCTGACGCTCGCAGGGCTTCAGCCTGTCGGTGTCATTGGCGAACTCACCAACGATGACGGCTCGATGATGCGAGGTGACGCGCTCGCCGCGTTCGCGAAAGAACACGGCGTCCTCATCGTCTCGATCGAGGAGCTCGTCGCCCGTCTTGGAAGTGATTGGCAGTCGCTGCCGGACCCCAATGCCGACCGTTACTCGTTCGAAATTGAGACCCGAGTACCGACGACACACGGGGCGTTCCGAATTCGCGCGTACCGCGACCACGAGACGCGGGTTGACCATGTCGCAATCGTTTCGGGAACTCCCACCGACGGCGCACTCGTCAGATTGCACTCCGAGTGCCTCACCGGCGAAGCGATGGGATCCCTCAAATGCGAGTGCGGTCCTCAACTTGATGCGGCGATGGAAACCATCGACAAAGAAGGCGGTGTCGTCGTCTATTTGCGAGGGCACGAAGGTCGCGGAATCGGGCTCACCAACAAGCTGAAGGCCTACCGCCTGCAGGAGGACGGCTTGGACACCCTCGACGCCAATTTGGCTCTGGGTTTACCCGCTGATGCGCGCGACTACGGTGTAGCCGCGGCGATTCTGAAAGACCTCGGCATCTCGTCCGTTCGCTTGCTGTCCAACAATCCCGAAAAGCGCCGTCAACTCATTGAACACGGCATCGAGGTCACCGAACTCGTTCCCCTCGTGGTGGGAGTTGGCGACGTCAATATTGGCTATCTCGGAGCCAAGCGCGACCGCATGGGCCACCAGTTGCCGGGTGAACTGGTGAATTCTCCCGCGGTCGAGGACGAGGGAAACTAACGATGGCGGGCCACGGAACGCCGTCAATCGACGTTGATGGGCACGGCATGAACGTCACCGTCATCGCGGGTTCATGGCACGACGACATCACGAATGGATTGATTGCGGGTGCGATCCGCACGCTCGAAACGGCCGGCGCCACGCACACGCTCGTGCGGGTTCCTGGAGCCTTTGAACTCCCGCTTGCTGCTCAAGTCGCGCTTCGACGTGGCGCTGACGCAGTCGTGTGTCTCGGAGTCATCATTCGAGGTGGGACACCGCACTTCGATTTCGTGTCGAACGCTGCGACGGATGGACTGACGCGGGTTGCCCTTGATGAGGGCAAGCCCGTCGGGTTCGGCGTTCTCACCCTGGACGACGAGCAGCAGGGGCTCGATCGCGCGGGGCTCGAGGGTTCGCGCGAGGACAAGGGCGCAGAGGCCGCTCTAGCTGCTCTCGCGACCGCGGCAGTCCTTCGCGACATCCGGCAGGGATAAACTGGGGCAACCTCGATGTAAGGACTCCGATGGTCGCTCCGTATCTGTTGGTCCTCGCACATTCACGCTCCGGTAGCACCTATCTTCTCGACCTTCTTCGTTCCCTGACTGGCGTAGCCTCCCTCGGCGAATTTTTTCATCGCGACCCGAAATTTCAGAAGGCCGATTTCGTCGCTGAGGCGCTCGCCCCTTACGGGTCACACGCGGCCTTGGCCGAAGCGGCACTAATTGATCCACTTGAGACTCTTGCCTTTCGCAAGAGGATCGACGGCATTTCGTTGTTCGTGGTCAAAATTCTTGGTCAACAACTGCGCGATGACCGCGCTCGTCGGCTCATGATCGACAATGCGGCCGGTGTCGTCGTACTTCGGCGCAACCCTTTTGCTGCGTGGGTGTCGCGTGCCCTCGTCGACCAATCGAAAACCTGGGTGAACGCAGACACGAATGGATTCGACGTCACCTACGACGAAGCGTTTTTCCTCGACCGAGCTCGCGCGTATTCGACCCAGATCCGCGACTTCCTGATTCTCGTCACGGAATCGGGAAAACCTTTCGTGTCGATGTCCTATTCCGACGTCGTCGAATTGGGTTCGCCCGCGGCGCTGTGGGAGTTCCTCCGCACCGCAATGCCGTTACTTCCGGAACTTCGACCCGACCCCGCCTGGACGCCTCGAATCGCGCGTCAGGACGAGCGGCGTCCGATCGACCGCATTACAAACCGAGACGACGCCATCGCAAGCCTGAATCGACTTGGGCTCGGCTACCTGGCGGACAACACCGACACAGACGACCTCGAGTACCTTCTGTCCGTGCTCGCGCCACGGCCGAAGCGTTCGGCTTTGGGGCGACTTGCGGCGGCCGTCACCCGTCGGGTCGGCGGCTCGGCCAGCTAATCGAGGAACAGCGCTCGTAGGCGACGTGAGACGACAACCACGCCAACACCCAGCATGACGACGTAATACCCGAGGTGGGCCCAGATCATCGGGGTGATCGCTCCTGTGGTCAGCATCCGGACAAGTTCAACGCCGTGCCACAGCGGGAAGCACTCGACCATGATCTGGATTGCGGGCGGATAAATCGTGATGGGGAAGAACGTTGCCGAGAACAGGAACATGGGCAACATCACCATCGGCAGCCAGTCCATTTGTTGGAAGGTTTTCATGTATGAGGTGAAGGCCATTCCGATTGACGCGAAACCCGCGGCGATGAGAATCACCGCCGGGATTGCCAGAATCGCGAGCGGGGACAGCACGAGCCCCATGATGTTCATGACGATGAGGAACCCGATGGCATAGACCCCGCCGCGAAGAAGCGCGAGCGTGATTTCACCGATTGCGACGTCGAGCGGGCCGAGCGACGTCAACAGCATCGTCTGGTACAACTTGCCAAAATTGAGTTTGAAGAACACATTCCACGTCGAGTCGTAAATCGCACCGTTCATCGCCGACACCGCGAGGAGAGCCGGGGCTATATACGCGCCGTAAGGGACCGATGCACCGTCGACGTCGATGGAACCGATGATCCCGCCGAGCCCAATACCCATGGACAGCAGATAGAAAACAGGTTCGAAAAATCCACTCAAGACGATGAGGTAGTTGTTTGACATTGTCGCTCGGAGACCGCGTTCGATAACCGCGCGAGCGTTGCCTCCCGACATCCCCCCGAAACGTCTCTTCGGAGGAGCGGCCGCGCTGACGGGAACCGCCGACGTCATCGGGTCAACCTCGTTACGAATGCTCGATGCATGAAATATCCGCCGATGAGCGCGTACGCAACCAACACCACGACGTGCGTCACCGACAGCCAGATTGGCTCCAAAGCTCCGTAACTAACTGACCGGCCAAGCTGCGTTGCGTGCCAGAGCGGCGAGATCCAACCCACCCATTCGAGCCAGTCCGGGACCTGTGAGAGTGGAAAAAATGTGCCCGAAAACAGGAACATCGGCATCACGACGAGACGTTGAATGAGCGCAAACTGTCCGCTATCGTCCTCGATACTCGCTGAGTACGCCCCAAGCGGGGTCAAAATTGAGAACGCCCCGAGGATTGCGATGGGGATCATTACCCACCCGGATGAGAGCGGGACAGCGCCAAAGGCGACAAGGAACCCGAAAAACACGCCCGCGGTGAAGGTGAACCGAATCGTCAGGTGCACAAGGAACCCGCCAACTATCTGACCTGGCGTAATGGGTGTCGCGTGGATGGCGAAAAAGACTTTGTGCCATTTGAAGCCACTCAGCACGGGGTACATCCCCTCCTCCGCGCCAATCGTGAGAATTGTCGACATCAGGAGTGCCGGCGCGACGAAAACGAGAAACGGAACGCCGTCGATTCCGTCTGGGATGAGGTTCGCCAATCCGATCCCCAGGGCGAGCAGGTAGATGAGCGGGTTCCCGAACGACGAGGTGACGACGTAGCTGACGTACCCGCGCATTTCGCGAAGTCGTAATTCGGCGACGTACCACCAGCCCCAGCGACGAGAATTCTGGGCTTCAGCCTTTATTTCAGCGACGGTCGTCATTCGACGAGACTCCGGCCAGTCAGGCGGAGGAACACATCCTCGAGCGATGAACGACGAACAAGGCTTGTCGTCGGGTGATGTCCACGCTTCGTAATTTCGGCGAGGTCGCGTTCACCGTTGTCGCTGTAAATGAGGATTCGATCGGGCAAGATTTCCTGACGTTCACCGATGTCGGTAATCTTTTTCGCAATCGACGCGTTCTTGTCAGAACCGTAACGAACCTCAAGAACTTCCCTGCTCGAATACTGGCGAATGAGCTGTGCGGGCGACCCCTCCGCCATGATCGCACCCTTGTCGACCACGACAATGCGGTCGCTCAACTGTTCGGCCTCGTCCATGTAGTGCGTGGTCAAAACGAGCGTGGTGCCGCGTTCCTTGAGTCGGAACAACCGGTCCCACAGGATGTGGCGAGCCTGCGGGTCGAGACCCGTCGTGGGCTCGTCAAGAAGCAACATTTGGGGATCGTTCATGAGCGAGCGAGCAATGGTGAGTCGTCGCTTCATCCCGCCCGACAGTGGCTCGACCTTGGACTTGGCTCGATCCGTCAATTGTGCGAATTCGAGAAGTTCATCGGCACGTGTCGCGACCTCGGTGCGAGACATCCCGAAAAAGCGACCATAGGTCAGCAGATTTTCGCGGACGCGCAATTCCTGGTCCAGGTTTTCTTCTTGCGGGACAACACCGAGTTGCGAACGGATCGCGGGACCATCCGTGTTGGGGTCCATTCCGAGGACCTCGAGGTACCCCGAGGTGCGAGTGGAGACCGCGGCAATCATCTTCATCGTTGTTGACTTGCCGGCGCCGTTCGGCCCCAACAGTCCGAACGATTCACCCCGCTGCACCTCGAACGAAATGCCGTCAACGGCAACGAAATCGTCGTATTTCTTGACGATGTTTTCAGCACGAATTACAGGTTCAGACACAAAGACATAGTCTAGTAGTGAGGGATGTTCCACAGCGATTGGCCCAACAGTCGACGCAACATTCCGCTGTAGTGACGAAAAGGACGTTCATGTCATCTCCCCGTTTTGGTGGATTCCGCCGCGGTGGCACACCGGTTGAGTCTAGTGCCCAAAAGGCCACTTTCAAGCAATTGATGCCCTACCTTCTTGAGCACAGGGGAATCCTGGCCGTCGTGATCGTCCTCAGCCTGCTGGGTGCCGGGGCGTCTCTGGGCCAGCCGCTCATTGTGTCGCAGGTCATTTCGTCCGTCCAGGCGGGGACCGACTTGGGATGGCTCGTGCCCGCCTTGATTGCTCTTGTCATTGGAAGCGCGATTCTCTCGAGTGTTCGCCATTACCTGTTGCAACGCACGGGTGAAAGCGTGGTGCTCTCGTCACGGCGTCATCTCGTCGCTCGACTTCTCAACTTGCCGATCAATCAGTTCGATGCCCGCCGCACGGGTGACCTCGTGTCCCGGGTCGGCGCGGACTCGACGATGCTGCGGGCAGTCCTCACGCAAGGGTTGGTCGAGGCCATCGGCGGGTTGGTCACATTCGTCGGTTCCATCATCGCGATGCTCATTATCGACCCAATTCTGTTCGGCCTTACCTTTTCGGTTGTCGTCAGTTCGATGGTGATTGTCATCGTGCTCTCCCGCCGAATCCGGGTGTATTCACGGCGTGCCCAAGACCGCGTCGGCGACCTCACCGCGTCGGTCGAGCGCGCGATTTCCGCGGTCCGAACCGTTCGCGCCGCAAACGCGGTCCAGCGCGAAATCGACACCGTCGATGACGATTCGCGTGGCGCGTGGAAAGCAGGGCTCGATGTCGCGCGAATTTCCGCGTTCGTCATTCCGATCTCGGGTATCGCGATGCAAGTGTCGTTCCTCGTTGTGCTCGGGGTCGGTGGATTCCGCGTCGCGAGCGGGGCAATCGAAATCTCACAGCTCGTGTCGTTCATCTTGTTCTTGTTCATGATGATCATGCCTCTAGGGCAGGCCATCGGCGCATTCACATCGGTCGCGCAGGCACTGGGTGCGTTGGGTCGCATCCAAGAAATCATCGACCTGCCAAGCGAATCGGCGAACGATGTCGTGACCGAAACCCTCGGTGGCGAACTTGGAAAAGTGGCGATCGAATTTGATGATGTGTCGTTCGCCTACGACCCCGAAACCCCCATTTTGGAGAAGGTGTCGTTCCAGGTGAAGACGGGAACACGACTCGCGCTGGTTGGCCCGAGCGGTTCTGGTAAATCAACGATTCTTTCCCTCATCGAGCGCTTTTACGACCCACAGTCCGGGTCGATTCGAATCGGGGGCCACGACATTCGGGCACTCAACCGAACCGAACTTCGCGGCGCGATCGGATACGTCGAACAAGACGCTCCGGTACTCGCGGGATCGATTCGGGACAACCTCATTCTCGGTGCGCCCGACGCCACCGACGAAGAATGCCTCGCCGTGTTGGATGACGTGAATCTGGCCAACATTGTTGACCGCGACGAGCGCGGGATTCACTCACCGGTTGGCGAAGGCGGCGTGCTGTTGTCAGGTGGTGAGCGTCAGCGTCTGGCGATTGCGCGTGCGCTTCTCGCGGCGGCCCCCATACTGTTGCTGGACGAATCAACGTCCAGCCTCGACGGGCTCAACGAACAGTTGATGAAAGATGCGATTGATCGCGTGTCCGCGCAGCGCACACTCATCGTCATCGCGCACCGATTGTCGACCGTCATCGACAGCGACCAGATTGTCGTGCTCAATAAGGGTGCGGTCCTCGGTGTCGGAACGCACAAACAACTTCTCAAGGTTGTTCCGCTGTACCGCGAACTAGCCGAGACGCAGTTGTTGACTCCGAGTGAGTCCTAGGAAAAGTCTGCGTCCGGCGCAAGTGTCGGAATGAACGCGCTCGGCGCGTTGAAACCGTGAGCGAGCATCCCGTTCGATTCCCGCAGGTAACACGAACCGCACAGCGACTCGTAGGTGACACTGTCGCCGTCGATCGCGACCTGAGCACCGTCAAAGATGAACTGCCCGTTGACGAGTCGGGCGTTAAACATCGCCTTGCGCCCGCACCGGCAAATCGTCTTCAGTTCTTCGAGTGCGTGCGCGATTTCCAAGAGTCGGCGTGAGCCGGGAAATGCGATGGTTTGAAAGTCGGTGCGAATGCCGTAGGACAGCACGGGGATGTCCTCGAGGATTGCGATGCGAAGCAAGTCGTCGACCTGGTCGACACTCAGGAACTGCGCCTCGTCGATGAGCAAGCACGCAACGTCCTGGCCCGTCGTTGACTTCGTTTGTGCTCGATACGCCTCGAACATCGTTCGAACATCATCGTTCGGCCCGATGACAAAGTTGACGGTGCGTTCGACGCCCAGTCGAGAAACGATTGACGCCTCCCCTTTGGTGTCGATTCGGGGCTTTGCGATCAACACCTGTTGTCCGCGTTCCGCGTAGTTATACGCGGCCTGCAACAGTGCCGTGCTCTTGCCGCTATTCATCGCGCCATATCGGAAATACAACTTCGCCATGAGACGAGCGTACCGAACCTCAGCCTCCCTAGGATGAGTGCCATGCATCGTTTCGTTGTCGTCGCGGCTCTTGTCGCTGTTCTCGCCGGGTGCGCTCCAACAGTCCCGACTGCATTGCTTGACCTGAAAGACGAATACGTCGCTGATGGCGGAATGTGTGCGTCGTGGTCGGCGTTGAGCGAACCGCGAGCAATCGCCGCGATCGAATGTGATGGCGGCGGAAAAATCTATCTCTTCGATTCTGACGCGTCCCGCTCGGACGTCGTCAAAACTGAACTCGAGGTCAACAAGGACATCCGTGCGCGAACCCACATCATGTTGTCAGGCAACACGTGGCTCGTCATCGACCGGATCGGAGTGATCGTGTCGTTGCTTCCACAAATGGGCGGCATGATTCAGGGCCGCAACGGTGCGAATCCGTAAATCGTCCTAAAGTGCGCGTTCCGCCATCTCGACGACGTTCGACAGCAACATCGCCCGAGTCATCGGTCCAACACCGCCCGGGTTTGGCGACACCCATCCGGCAACGGTGCTGACGTCCGCCGCGACGTCACCAGCGATTCGGGTCGTTCCATCAGCATTCGTCACCCGAGAGACCCCGACATCAAGAACAATCGCGCCAGGCTTGACGCTGTCGGCCGTCACGATCGACGGCGAGCCAGCGGCCGCAACAATCACATCTGCGCCAGCGATGTGATCAGCCAGATTTCGCGTTCCGGTGTGCGTAAGGGTCACGGTGGCATTGACTTCTTTTCGAGTCAGCAACGAGCCGATGGGCCTGCCGACGGTAATTCCCCGCCCAATAACGACCACGTTGAGGCCGTTCCACGAAATCCCGTGGTGCTCGACGAGTTCGATGATGCCCCTGGGGGTGCACGGCAGTGGCGAATCGATTGGGCCGGAGGTGCGGTTGACGAGTCGACCGAGGTTCATCGGGTGGAGTCCGTCGGCATCCTTCAACGGATCGATGCGTTCGAGGATTGCATCGGTGTCGATGTGAGCAGGCAACGGAAGCTGGACAATGTATCCGGTCACCTCGGCATTAGAGTTCAGCTCGTCGATCACCGCCTCGACGTCGGATTGCGTTGCGTCTTCGGGTAGGTCGCGGCGGATTGAGGCGATACCGACCTCGGCACAGTCCTTGTGCTTTCCGGCGACGTACCACAGCGAGCCGGGGTCGGAACCGACGAGGACCGTCGCTAACCCTGGTGTGACCCCTTTCGCGCGAAGGGCGTCAACGCGAACGGCGAGGTCGGCCTTGATGGACGCGGCGGTCGCCGTGCCATCCAGCAACCGAGCCGTCATCGTGCCTACTGCTCGAGGCCGGGATACAGCGGGAACGCCTCGGTGAGTACCTTCACGCGTCGCTTGAGTTCGGTCGCGTCGGGGTTAGGCATCAGCGCGTGCGCAATGATGTCCGACACTTCGGTGAACTCGGCGTCGCCGAAGCCGCGGGTCGCGAGCGCTGCGGTGCCGATGCGAACGCCGGAGGTCACCATCGGTGGGCGAGGGTCGAATGGGACCGAATTACGGTTAACGGTGATTCCCGCATCGTGCAGCAGATCTTGGGCTTCCATTCCGTTGACCACCGAGTTGCGCAGGTCGGCCAGGACGAGGTGAACATCGGTTCCTCCGGTGAGCACACCGACACCGGCCGTTGTGGCATCTGCGGCCGTAAGGCGTTCCGCGAGAATTCGGGCTCCTCGGATGGTTCGCTCTTGGCGTTCCTTGAATTCGGGAGTCGCAGCGAGCTTGAACGCCGTCGCCTTTGCCGCGATGACGTGCATGAGCGGACCGCCCTGTTGCCCAGGGAACACCGCCGAGTTGAGTTTCTTGCCGAGTTCCTCGTCGCGCGACAGAATAAGCCCCGCGCGCGGTCCACCGAGTGTCTTGTGAACCGTCGTCGACACGACATCCGCGTAGGGGACGGGGTTCGGGTGCACACCCGCGGCGACGAGTCCGGCGAAGTGCGCCATATCGACCCAAAGTTTCGCGCCGACCTCGTCGGCAATCTCGCGGAACGCCGCGAAATCAAGGTGACGCGGGTAGGCACTCCAGCCGGCGATGATGACCTGCGGCTTGTGATCGTGCGCCTTCTCTCGGACAACGTTCATGTCGACGAGGAAAGTTTCGGGGTCGACACCGTACGAGACGGCGTTGTACAAACGACCCGAGAAGTTGAGTTTCATGCCGTGCGTGAGGTGTCCGCCGTGTGCGAGCTCAAGACCGAGAATGGTGTCGTCTTTCGTCGCGATCGCGTGCAACACCGCGGCGTTCGCCGTCGCGCCCGAGTGGGGCTGGACGTTCGCAAAGGCCGCACCGAACAACGATTTTGCGCGCTCGATAGCGAGCGACTCGGCGATGTCAACGAACTCGCACCCGCCGTAATAGCGCTTGCCGGGGTAGCCCTCCGCGTATTTGTTCGTCAGCACCGATCCCTGCGATTGAAGTACGGCACGGGACACAAAGTTCTCGGAGGCAATCATCTCGAGATAGTCGCGCTGACGACCGAGCTCGAGGTTCAGGACCTCCGCAATCTCGGGGTCAACCTCGGACAGTGGGGCGTTGAAGGTATCGCGGTCGTTCACGGGGCTCCTCGCTGAAAGGTCGTTTCTCAGACCATTCTAGTTTGCCGCTAGCGCCCGTTCCCTGCGCCTCGCAATAAGTGCGACTGTTGCGCCGCCCACCAGCACTAAGGCACCGAGATACGGCAACGACCCAATACCGAGCGGCACAAGAAGAATTCCACCGATAAACGAACCGCTACCGATACCCAGATTCCACGCCGTGGTGCGCATCGCGCCGGCAAAGTCACGAAGCCGTGGACTGGCCAGTTCCATGATGTATTGCCCGAAGAGTGGCTCGGTGACCGAGAACCCAAGACTCCAGAGTGCGATAGCGACAATGGCGAGAACCTGCGACGAGGCGACAAGGTTGAGTGCCACCATCATCGCCGCCATGAACAGAATTGCCATCGCAATGTTCCGAGACAGGTCCTCGGGTCGTCGACCGAGTCGTTCCGCGACGATGATTCCGATGGTTCCACCGACGCCGTACGCCGCAAGGGGGACCGCCACCGTCAACGGTGTGAAATGCGCAATCTCGATGAGGAACGGCGCGATATACGGGTAAAACAGGTCTCCGCCACCGACGACGAGGAAGACGCCAGTAACGCACAAGAAGACCATGGGAAACGACCGGTCGCGCACGGTGGAATGCTTGGTACCCGAATTTTCGGTGTGCGGGTTCGGAACGGGAGTGAGCAAAAAGAACAGGCTCGCGCTCGCGCCGACCGTCATGATTGTCATGATGACAAATCCGAAACGCCAGTCGGAAATCGCGGCGAGTGCCGAGCCCAACGGTAACCCCAGGATGAACGCCAGATTGGCCCCCGCCGAGATGAACAGGAATCCGCGCGAACGCCATTTCGATGGCAACATCGTGGTCACATACCCGGTCGCGATCATCCAAAACATGCCGTTTCCGAGCCCCCCGATGATCCGAGAGACGAGCAGTAATTCGTAAGACGGTGTGAAGGCCGACATGACATTCGACACCGTGAAAAGTACGACCGACGTGATCAGGAGGGATTTACGACTGAAGCGTCTCGTTGTCAGTGACAGTGGAATCGCGGTCAAAACCACCGTCGCCGCCCACACCGAGACGAGAAAGCCAATCTGAGAGGTACTGACGTTCAAGTCTGCCGACATCGAGGGAAGCATGCCGGTTGGCAGAAACTCGGACGTCACCGTCGCGAAGACCGTGAATCCGATTGCGAACATCGCGGTCCACGGAAAGCGTTCGGTGGTTGTTCGTGTTGTCATGTCCGACTTTCCTATCGCCCCGCCGCGACCCCGACGAGTGGATAACGCCGAACGATCGACGGGAGCGACATGGTGTTGGTCGTGAGACTACTTCGCGAGACGTTGCTGGAGCGCGGCGTCCAACGTGGCGAGGAAGCCTTCAGTCGTCTCCCAGTTCTGGTCAGGACCGACGAGCGATGCGAGGTCCTTTGTCATGTGGCCGGCTTCAACCGACTCGACAACAACCTCTTCGAGAGTCACGGCGAAGTCGATGAGCGCTTGGTTTCCGTCCAACTTTCCGCGGTGCTGAAGACCACGGGTCCATGCGTAAATCGAGGCGATCGGATTCGTCGACGTCGGATTACCCTTTTGGTGTTCGCGGTAGTGGCGTGTGACTGTCCCGTGTGCCGCCTCGGCTTCGACAATCTTGCCGTCGGGTGTCGTGAGAACAGACGTCATGAGCCCGAGTGAACCGAAACCCTGGGCAACGGTGTCCGATTGGACATCACCGTCGTAGTTCTTGGTGGCCCAGACGTATCCGCCCTCCCACTTCATCGCGCTTGCGACCATGTCGTCGATGAGGCGGTGTTCGTAGGTGATGCCCGCTTTAGCAAACTTGTCGGCGAATTCGGCATCGAAGATTTCCTGGAAAATGTCCTTGAAGCGACCGTCGTAGGCCTTCAGAATCGTGTTCTTCGTCGACAGGTACACGGGGTAGTTCCGCGTCAGTCCGTAGTTGAGCGACGCGCGAGCAAAATCGCGAATCGAGTCATCGAGGTTGTACATCGCCATCGCAACACCTGCGCTGGGCGCTTGGAAGACCTCGAACGATTGGGCTTCGGTGCGATCAGCCGGAGCGAAGGAAATCGTCAGCGTGCCGGGACGGTCGAAAGTGAAGTCGGTTGCGCGGTACTGGTCACCGAACGCGTGACGACCCACGATGATCGGCTTGTTCCAGCCGGGGACAAGTCGGGGAATGTTCGAGATGATGATCGGTTCGCGGAAAATCACGCCGCCGAGAATGTTGCGAATAGTGCCGTTCGGGCTCTTCCACATCTTCTTCAATTTGAATTCCTCGACGCGGGCCTCGTCGGGGGTGATCGTTGCGCACTTCACGCCAACGCCGTGCTTCTTGATCGCGTTTGCCGCGTCAATCGTGATTTGGTCTTCCGTTTCATCACGCTTCTGAATCGACAGGTCGTAGTACTCCAACGTCACGTCAAGGTAAGGGTGAATGAGGCGCTCCTTAATGAACTGCCAGATGATGCGCGTCATCTCGTCGCCATCGAGCTCTACGACGACTCCATCGACCTTGATTTTTTCCACGGTTCAGCCTTTCGTGCCAACTAGTATCCCTAGTCTATTGCCCGCAGGTGGCGGGGCTTTGAGGCCCAACGCCGAGGAATCGTTAAGCGTCGCAGCCTCGTCGTACTCTCGAAATAGATAAAGACAACGAGAGAAAAGAGGAGAAATGGAAAAGACGTACACCTCCCGAGACGGGAGTTACCAACACATCGAGGTGCGGCGTGACGGGGGCGACATCACCTTCGTCGGCGATCGATCCGGTTCCGAGTGTGTTCACTCCCTGCCGGCATCTAACTTTGAGGCGTTTGTCGCCACCATCGGTCAGCCCGCTGGCACCGACATCATGACAGCAATCGAGACGGTCCTGAATTCAGAACCGTCTCGACTGTGGATCGCAATTCACTCCAACGTGACGACGTCAGATTTCTCGTGGCAGTCGATGGACGACATCGACGACATGATGGATCGCTTCGACGCGATGCGTGGTTAGGCGTTACGCGGCGTACTTGTTGCCCTCGGCCGCCGACTTCGACGGACGCAAAAGGACGACGAAGTTGAAGATCCAAATCGCCAGGCCTCCAAGAATCGGCACTGCTGCGGCAGCAATCAGGCTCGGAAGTGCCGCTGCGGTGACGGTTCCATTCATATCCAACTCCTGTTGAATCACGGGGAAGGCGATGACAATCCCCACGATCAGAAGGACGATGGGCAGGATGTAGGTCATTAAGAGCCATTTACCCGAGAGCCCGGAATCGTGATAGCGGCGCCATGTGACCGCAAAAGTCGGGATAAAGGTACCCAATGACCAGGCCCCTGCGATGCCGTTAACCGTGGTGCTGGCGTCTCCCGCGTTTCCGGAAGTGGAGCCCAAGGCGACAGCAGCGATGACAGTGAAGAACCACCACCACCAGTACTCAGGTCGAGATGCGACTCCAGTGAAGTCGGCGTACTTGCTAAATACATTCTTAATTGCTGTAAAGAAGTTCATTGATTGTCCTCTGTTCGGTGGTTCACAAGCGACATCAGTTTAGGGGAGCAAAGTGAACAAAAAGCGAATCAGACTTTAATGAAAAAAGTGTCGTTCCCCGGTGAAGTACATGGTTACACCGGCGTACGTCGCCGCGGCAATTACCTCTTCATCGCGAACCGAGCCTCCCGGCTGAACAATCGCGGTGACGCCTGCGTCAAGGAGAACCTGCAAACCGTCGGCAAACGGAAAGAATGCGTCGCTCGCCGCGACGCTGCCAGCTGCTCGATCTCCTGCGCGTGACACCGCGAGTCGACAGGAATCGATGCGATTCACCTGACCCATTCCGATTCCGATGGACGCCCCACCCGTCGCCAGCAATATGGCGTTCGACTTGACCGATCGGCACGCGCGCCACGCGAACTCCAGGTCGGCGAGAGTCGCCTGATCTGCAGGCGAACCACTGACCAACGTCCATTCGGTGGCTGGCGCAAAGAAGCGGTCAACGTCTTGAACGAGGAAGCCGCCCGAGACCTGACGAACCTCGCGTTCGGGGCCAACGAAACCCTCGGGAAGCGCGAGAAGCCGGAGGTTTTTCTTCGCTGTCAAAATTTCGAGAGCGTCGGCATCGAACCCCGGCGCAACAATGACTTCGGTGAAAATGTCAACGATGGATTCCGCGGCCGCCTTCGTGATGGGTCGATTCGCGGCGATGACACCTCCGAATGCCGAAACGGGGTCGCAGGCATGGGCACGCGAGTGCGCCGCGGCGATGGTCGAGCCGATGGCAATTCCGCACGGATTCGCGTGTTTGATGATGGCGACGGCCGGCTCGTCGTGGTCGAACGCGGCACGAACGGCCGCATCCGCGTCAACGTAGTTGTTGTACGACATCTCCTTGCCGTGTACGTGCGTCGCCTGGGCGATTCCCGAACCGCCGTGAACGCCATAGATGGCACCTGCTTGATGAGCGTTCTCGCCGTACCGAAGAGTGTCCAACTTTTCTGCGGCGATTCTCAATGCTGGTGCAAAACCTGACTCGTCCTCTGGGTATTCCGTTTGCAGCCAGGTCGCGACCGCGGCGTCGTATCCGGCGGTGTGGGCAAATGCACGACCAGCCAGAATTCGACGTTGTTCGAGCGTGGTGCCTCCCGATGCGAGCGCATCGACAATCTCGGGGTAGTCGCTCGGGTCGACGGCAATGGCAACGTTGTGGTGGTTTTTGGCCGCGGCACGGACCATGGCCGGCCCTCCGATATCAATGTTCTCGACGACCGTCGCCGCCTCCGCGCTGCTCGCAACGGTGGCGGCGAACGGATAGAGATTAACAACAATGAGGTCGAACGGTTCGATTCCCAGTTCCGCGAGCTGGTCGAGGTGAGAGTCGTAGCGCCGATCAGCCAGAATTCCTCCGTGAATGGACGGATGAAGTGTCTTTACGCGACCGTCCAGCGATTCGGGGAATCCCGTCACGGCACTGACGTCGTCAACGGCGAATCCCGCATCCCGAATCGTTTGGCACGTTGAACCGGTTGACACCAACGCCACACCCGCGGCCGACAGCGCACTCGCCAGCTCCACCAGGCCGGTCTTATCGCTCACCGAGATCAGCGCGCGTCGAATCGCGACCCGATCGAACGACCGGTCGGGGGCAGGCAGGGCGGAAACCATCAGTTCTCCTCAATCACGGCGGATTCGCGATTCGCGATGTCGCGAACGACCTCAACGAGAAGTTCTCGTTCGACAATCTTGATGCGCTCGTGAACCGCCGATTCGGTGTCCCCGTCCACGATCGGGACACGCTTCTGTGCGAGAATCGGGCCGGTGTCGACTCCGTCATCGACAACGATGACACTCGCCCCGGTCTCTGGGACACCCGCATCAACGGCGTCGCGAACCGCGTGAGCGCCGGGGAAATCAGGAAGAAACGACGGGTGGGTGTTCAGCAAC
>Ga0209189_1000329_pt1 | contig 40229 bp, 26 predicted proteins | sample C_130820_EF_Meta_FD_187308 | JGI IMG/M metagenome (GOLD analysis project Ga0209189, IMG submission 187308) | Freshwater microbial communities from Lake Croche, Canada to study carbon cycling - C_130820_EF_MetaG (SPAdes) (version 3) | ecosystem: Environmental > Aquatic > Freshwater > Lake...
AGGGGGCTCCGGGGCAGGGGGCTCCGGGGCAGGGGGCTCCGGCCGCGGGGCAGGAGCGTTCGCAAGGGAAGGGTGCGGGAACCGACGCCGGGAAGGGCGCGGGCGCCGACAATGGCAAGGGCCGCGATGAGCAACAGACGGTCGGCCAGCCCGGCGGCGGTGCCGGCGAGGCGGGGGATGGCGGCCGGGCTGGCGGCGACGGCACCAAGCGGCCCGAAGGAACGCGGCTGCAGGACGGGCCGCCTCCGGCGCAGGAGACCGAATGGGGTGAGCAGGATCTCGCCCACGCGCGGAACGCCGCCGATCTGGCGGTCTCGCATCTGCGGAGGGAAGTCGAGGCTGGCGAGAGCGATGTCCTCGACCGGCTGGGCTGGACACGCGACGAGGCGCGGGCGTTTCTCGACCGCTGGGAGAAGATGCGGAAGCTCGCCGCGAGCGCCGACCCGGTCGAGCGCGGCGACTTCGAGCGTGCGATGCGGAGCCTCGGCCTGCGGCCGGAAGGCGTGAGCAGCTCGCACGACGTGCCCACCGACGTGCGGGGCGGCCAGGCGGAGGGGCGGCGCAGTCGCCCGCCGAGCGACTACATGGAGCAGTTCAAGGCCTACACGCAGGGGACTGCCGGAGAATGACGCCTCCCTTCGAGGGCCCGAGGTACCTGGTCGCCTTCGGGCCGAAGCGGGTTCCGCACTGCTTCACCGACGTGTTGATCCTCGGCGGCGGTCTGGCCGGCCTGCGGGCGGCCCTGGCCGTCGATCCGCGGCTCGCCGTCACCGTGGTCACCAAGAACGACCTCCACAGTTCGTCGAGCCAGTGGGCCCAGGGAGGCATCGCCGGTGTCCATGACCCGGAGGACAGGTTCGACAACCACGTCGCCGACACGCTCTCGGCCGGAGGCGGTCTGTGCCACGAGGACGTGGTCGACGCGGTGGTCCGCGAGGCGCCGGCGCGGATCGCCGAACTCGTCTCATGGGGCACGAAGTTCGACGAGCGCGACGGAGCGCTCGACCTCGGCCGCGAGGGGGGGCACAGCCACCACCGCATCGTGCACGCGCTCGGCGACGCGACGGGCCGCGAGGTGATGCGGGCCGTGATCGAACGCACGCGGACGCTCACCAACCTCGAGGTCTGGCCCGACACGTTCACGATCGACCTCGTGACCGATGCCGATGGCTGCCGCGGGGCCCTCGTCTGGAACCGGGCCCACGGCAAAACGCTCGTGTGGGCTCGGCGCACGATCCTGGCCACGGGAGGGGCCGGCCAACTCTATCGCGAATCGACCAACCCCGAGGGCGCCAGCGGCGACGGTCTGGCCTTGGCGTGGCGGGCGGGCGCGAGCGTCCGCGACATGGAATTCATGCAGTTCCACCCGACGGTGCTCTACATCGCCGGCGGCGCCCGGAGCCTGATCACGGAGGCCGTGCGCGGCGCCGGCGCCCAGCTCGTCGATCGTGACGGCCGACGGTTCATGCCGGAGTTCGACCCCCGCGCCGAACTCGCCCCGCGCGACGTCGTGTCGCGGGCCATCACGATCGTCATGCAGCGCACCCACCACGCCAACGTGTACCTCGACCTGTCGCATCTCGATCCGGAGACGGTCCACCGACGGTTTCCGGGCATGGCGCAGATCTGCGCGAAGTTCGGCCTCGATCTGGCTCGGGACCGCATCCCGGTGCGGCCCGGGGCGCACTACATGATCGGCGGGGTGGAGGTGGATGCCCAGGGCCGCACCGATCTGCCGGGCCTGCTGGCCGCCGGCGAGGTCACCTCGAGCGGACTGCACGGGGCGAACCGGCTCGCGAGCAACAGTCTCCTGGAGGGGCTCGTGTACGGAGCCCGTGCCGGGGAGGCGGCGAGCGCCGACGTGCTCGGAAGCGGCGGCGGGGACCCGCTGCGGGTGCCCGACCTCTCGAATCCGCGGACGACCGACGCCACGGGCAGCCTCGACCTCGCCGACATCCGCAATTCGCTGCGCAGCCTGATGTGGCGGCATGTCGGTGTCGAGCGGTCGGGCGGCTCGCTCGGCGAGGCCCTCGAGACCGTCGAGGGCTGGTGTCGCTATGTGCTGCCCCTCCAGTTCACCGATCCGGAAGGCTGGCAGTTGCAGAACATGCTCGAAGTCGCGAGGCTGATGATCCGGTCGGCCATGACCCGCGAGGAGACCCGCGGCGTGCACGTCCGGAGCGATTTTCCCGCCACCAGTGAACGGTGGCGGGCCCACGTCGGCTGGCGGCGCGGCCGCGCGGAGCCGTTCCTGGAACCACTCGCCGCGCGCTCGGCCGCGAACGGCCCTGCCGCTCGCGCGGCTTCCGCACGGGGATTGCCGGACGCTCGGCCGCTGGGCAAAAATTGAGGCTCGGCAACAATACCCCGGTCCCGTTCCTCTCCGCCCAGGTTCAATGTCGCACTCCACTTCTGACCGCGAAGCGATGATCGAGGCCGATGGCCTCACGAAGTACTACGGTCCGTTCATCGCGATCGAGGAGATCTCGTTCCGCGTGCCGCGCGGCGAGATCGTGGCCTTCCTCGGGCCCAACGGCGCCGGCAAGAGCACGACGATGAAGATCCTGACGGGCTATCTGGCCCCCACGGCCGGCACGGCCCGGATCGCCGGGCACGACATGGCCACCGACCGTCTCGCCGGCGCGGAGAGGCTCGGCTACCTGCCCGAAAACGGGCCCCTCTACCCCGACATGACGCCCCGCGGCCTGCTCGAGTTTTTCGCCTCCGCCCGGGGGCTCTCGCCCGCCCGCCGCGACGAGCGGATCGAGGCCGTCGTCAAGCAGTGCGAGTTGGGAAGCGTGATCGGCAAGGCGATCGGCAAACTCTCGAAGGGCTACCGGCAGCGGGTCGGCATGGCGCAGGTTCTCCTCCACGAACCGGACGTGCTGATTCTCGACGAGCCCACGAGCGGCCTCGACCCGAACCAGATCCGCGAGGTTCGCGAGACGATCCGCCGGCTGGGCGAGAAGAAGACCATCCTGCTCTCCACCCACATCCTTCAGGAAGTGGAGGCACTGGCCGACCGCGTGATCCTGATCGCCGAGGGCCGGCTCCGTTTCGACGGCACGCCGGCCGAATTGCGACGGGAAGGGCGCGGCCTCGACGAACGGTTCCACGAACTCACCCGCTCCGCCTGAGCGGGCCGCAGCCCGGCCGGGGCGGCGCGGTCGCGGTCCCGATTCCGGCCTCCATCCACGAACGACGGAACGAGGAGTTTCCCAACGATGAAATGGCACGTGCTCGACGCGGTGTTCAAGCGGAATTTCGTCGCCTACTTTTCGAATCCCACGGGCTACGTCTTCATCTGCGTGTTCGTGCTGTTGGGGTCTCTGGCGGCCTTCTGGCCGCCAGAGTTCTTCAATTCAAACCTCGCGAACCTCGACCAGCTCAACCGCTACCTGCCCTACATCCTGCTCGTGTTCATCCCGGCGATCACGATGAGCGTGTGGGCGGACGAGAAGCGGCAGGGGACCGATGAACTCCTGCTCACGATCCCGGCGAGCGACTGGGAGGTGGTGTTCGGCAAGTATCTCGCGACGGTCGGCATCTACACCGTCGCGCTGCTCTTTTCGTGCATCTGCAACCTGATCATCCTGCTGCGCTGGGGCACTCCCGACGGCGGTCTGTTCCTCGCCAATTACCTCGGATACTGGTTCGTGGGCCTCGCCATGCTCGCGATCGGAACGGTGGCGAGCTTCCTCACCAGCAACCTCACCGTGGCGTTCATCCTCGGCCTCGTGCTCAACGCCCCGCTCGTGATGGCCGATCAGGCAGGCGCGGTGATGGGACCGAAGCTCGCCGAGCGGTTCCGGGGCTGGAGCCTCGCGGAGCAGTTCTCCGACTTCGGCCGGGGCATCGTCGGCCTGTCGTCGATCGCCTACTTCCTGGGCATCGTGGCGGTCTGTCTGTACGTGGCGATGGTGCTCATCGGCCGTCGACACTGGACCGGCCGCCGAGATGGTCCGCAGATCGGCCTGCACTACGCGATCCGTTCGGCAGGCCTCGTGCTCGCGGCGGTCGGCGCCGTGCTGTTTTTCCGCTCGCTCGACCTCCGGGCCGACCTGTCCGAGGAGCGGATCAGCTCGCTGTCGCCGGACACGCTGCGGTTGCTCGGCGGGCTCGAGGCCGATCGGCCGATCGACATCCAGGCCTACGTCAGTCCGACGGTTCCGGAGGACTACACCCAGACGCGGATCAACCTCCTCAACATGCTGCGGCAGTTCCAGCGACTCGGCCGGGGCAAGGTGAACGTGGAGGTGGTTCCCACCGAGCCGAAGACGGAGGCGGCGGCGCTCGCCAGCCAGCAGTTCGGGATCGAGCCGGTGAGCGTGCTGTCGCGGGTGCGGGGCACCTACCGCGACGAGGAGATCTTTCTCGGTTGCGCCTTCACGAGCGGCCTCGAGAAGGTCGTCGTTCCCTTCTTCGACAAGGGTACGCCGGTCGAGTACGAGCTCATCCGCTCGATCTGCACCGCTGCCCAGCAGAAGCGGAAGCGGCTCGGCGTGCTGACGACCGACGCCGACCTGTTCGGCGGCTTCGACATGATGACCGGGCAGCAGCGGCCCCGGCAGCCGCTCGTGGACGAACTCGAAAAGCAATACGACGTCGTGCAGGTGGATCCGGCGGCGCCGATCACGGAAAAGTACGACGTGCTTCTCGCCGTGCAGCCGTCGTCGCTCGGCCCCGAGCAGATGGCGAACCTCGTGGCGGCGGTGCAGGCGGGCCAGCCGATCGCGATTTTCGAGGATCCGCTGCCGGTGCTCATGCAGTCGGTGCCGGGCACGTCCCAGCCGCGCCGGGGGCCGGGCGGGCCGATGGCGATGTTCCAGCCGCAGGGTCAGCCCAAGGGGGATATCGGCCTGCTCTGGCAGGCCCTCGGCGTGCGGTTGCGGTCCGGCTCGGGGAGGCCCGCGATGGGGCAGATGGGCACCGATCCGTTCATCGTGTGGCAGGACTACAACCCGCACCCCAAACTCGAACTGCCCAGCGAGTTCGTGTTCGTCGATGCCGACATGGGCACAGGCGGCTCCCAGAAGACGTCGGGCTTCAATCCCGGTCAGCCGGTCACGGCGGGACTCCAGGAGGTGTTGTTTCCGTTTCCGGGAGCGCTCGCCAAGGACGACAAGGCTGACGTCACCTGGACGCCGCTCGTGCAGACGGGGGAGAGGTCGGGCACGATCGAGGTCGATCAGGTGATGGGCAACCGCGGCGACATGCGCCAGTTGCGGGTGTTCGAGAAGCCCGGCCGCGAGGCGATGGTGCTCGCGGTGGCCCTCGAGCGCAAGGCTCCCGCGCCCCCCGCAGACCCGGCCGCGAAGGCCGACGACAAGCCGGCTGCCGGACCGGCCACGATCCGGGTGGTCGTCGTGGCGGACATCGACCTGCTCGACGGCCGGATCTTCGGCCTGCGCAACCGGCCCGACGAGGTGTTCGGCCTCGACTTCGACAACGTGACGTTCGCCCTCAACGTGCTCGACCAGCTCGCGGGCGACGATCGGTTCCTGGAGATCCGCAAGCGAAAGCCGAAGCACCGCACGCTCGAGCGGATCGAGGACACGGTGGCTGCGGCCCGGGAGCAGGCCGACGCCGAGCGGCAGAAGTTCATCGCCGAGTTCGACGAGGCGGAGCGGGACGCGAACGCCGTGATGCAGAAGGAGGTCGGCGAGTTCGAGAAGAAGATCAAGGAGATGGAGTCGGCCGGTGACGCCGACCCGCAGGCTGCGATGCAGGCGGTGCAGCAGCTCGCCAGCCGCCAGCGGCTGGCGCAGCGGCGGCTCGACACCAAGATCGAGCAGCTCAAGCGCAAGCGCGACGCGGAGGTGGAGGCGGTGGAGCGGCAGCTCGGGTCCAAGGTGCGGCAGGAGCAGGACAGACAGAAGTGGCTGGCGGTCCTGCTGCCTCCGATCCCCCCGCTGGTCGTCGCCTTCTTCGTCTACTTCCGCCGCCGGGCCCTGGAGCGCGAGGGCGTGTCGAAGTCGCGGCTGCGGTGAACGGTCAACATGGTCGTGAACGAGGAGTGAACGGTATGGAATCGGCAACGACGGCCGGGGGACTCACCCCCGTGATGCAACGGACCGCCCTCTTTGTGCTCGGCGGGCTCGGCATGCTCATGCTCGGAGTGGCGGTGCAGCCGAGGTTCAAGAGCCGCGTGGAGAAGTCGGCGGAGGAGCGTGTGCTCTTTCCCGAGCTTTCCGACGCGTCGAAGGCGGCGAGCCTCGAGATCGTGAAGTATGACGAGGAGCTCGCCACCCTCGCGCCGTTCAAGGTGGTGCAGTCGGGCGGCGTGTGGGTGCTGCCCTCCCATCAGAACTATCCGGCCGACGCCAGGGATCACCTCGCGGCCGCGGCCACCGAGCTCGTCGATCTCAAGTCGCTCGGCGAGGTGAGCCGGTCGCCCGCCGACCACGAGACGTTCGGCGTGATCGAGCCTGATCCGGAGAAGATCAAGCCGGGCATGACCGGGATCGGCGAACTCGTGGAGATTCGCGACGCATCGGGCACGAAGATCGCCCGCCTCATCGTGGGCAAGGAGGACAAGCGGTCGTCGACGGCCGCCGCGGCGGGCGGCAAGGGCCTGAGGTTCGTCCGCAAGGCCGGGCAGGATCCCGTCTACCGGATCGAGATCGACACCTCGAAGTTCACGACCCGATTCGACGATTGGATCGAGAAGGATCTCCTCAAGCTCTCCCCGTGGGACGTGCGCCGGCTCACGCTCGACGACTACTCGCTCGGGGCGGTCGAGTCGGGCGGCCGGATCATGGTCGAGCAGAACCGGAAGGACCGGATCGAGCTGACGTACGACGACAAGGACGCGAAGTGGTCGCTCGTGAAGCTCGAGGCGTTCGCCGGCGGCAAGACCCCGAAGGAAGAGAAACTGGCCGACGGGCAGGAATTGGCGGCGGCCAAACTCAACGACCTGCGGAACGCGCTGGGCGACCTCAAGATCATCAACGTGGCCCGCAAGCCGGCGGGGTTGAGCGCCGAGCTCAAGGCGGAGGAGACGTTCACGAGCGATCCCGAGGCGGTCACGTCGATGCAGCAGCGCGGATTCCTCCCGCTCAAGTCGGGAGACATCCTTTCGACCGACGGTGAGACGATCATCGGCATGCGGGACGGCGTCGAGTATGTCCTGCGGTTCGGTGCCGGCACGACCGTCTCGGGAGACGAGAAGGAGGACGGCGGCACGGATCCGGGTGACGCGGGCGAGACCGCCGGCCGCTACCTGCTCGTGATGGCCAGGTTCAACGAGGGACTCCTGGAGAAACCGAAACTCGACCCCGTGCCCGACGTGGAGGAGCCGAAGACCGACGAGGCGAACAAGGCTGGGGCGAAACAGTCGGCGGATGCCGCGGAAAAGCTCAAGGCGGCCGACGAGGCCGAGGCCAAGGCCCAGGCGGCGCTGGAGGAAAAGCGGCGGATCGAGCGGGAAAACCGCCGCAGGCAGGATGACTACGACGACAAGGTGAAGTCGGCCCAGAAGCGGGTGCGCGAGCTCAACAACCGGTTCGCCGATTGGTATTACGTGGTTTCGAACAAGGAATACGCGAAGATCCATCTCGGCCGGGATGCGGTGATCCAGAAGAAGGCCGAGGAGCCGAAGGAGCCCGCGCCGCCCAGGTGACGGCCGTGTTCACGGCAAGTCTCGACATCGTGTCGAACTTGCCTTGGCCGGCCGGCGGTCAGAAGGCGAGGGCGCGGATGTCGCGGAACTCGACCTTCATGACGAGTCCGGCGTGGATCTGCAGGCCGATCGGGCCGGGCTGCGAGTACGTGGCGTCCTTGTACTGCGACACCTGCTCGCCGTTGAGCCAGACCGTGAACGTGTCTCCCCTCGCCTCGACGCGGATGCGGTTCCACTCGCCGGGCCTCAGGAGTTCTCCGGCCTTCACGGCCCGGGCCTCCTCGGGATACTTGCCCGTGTAGAAGGAGCACGTCATGTCCTTCTTCAGGCTGCGCGACACGCCGATCTGCACCTGCAGTTCGGGACGTCGGACCATGATTCCGCTGTCGATCTCCCCGGTGAACCGCACCTCCGCCTCCACGATCACGTCGCCGTAAGGCTTCTCGGTGTAGAGCATCGAGCCACGCTTCCGTTCGTCGCTCTGACCGACGATCACGCCGTCGACGACGCTCCAGGACGAGGGCTCATCCGGCGCGTTCCAGCCGTTCAGATCATGCCCGTTGAAGATCGGCGGCAGCGACGACGTGGGCGGAGGATCGGCCGCGAGGATTCCGCCGGCCGCCGCGACGAGGTGGAGCAGGGCGACGATCAGGACACTCGACCGGGGACGCGTGGGACGCATGACCTGCTTGGCTCCTGGAGGCGATCCTGCAAGAGCCCGTGAGTGTACCACGGCTCCTTCGGGCTGCGTGTCGGTTGGCTTTGCGCGAGGCCCGCGGCCGCGGTAGGATTTTCGGGCGCTGTTCGCGAGTGTTCCCCGGCGGTTCCCGATGTCCGAAATCCTCACGTCGCCGCGTTCGTCCCGGTTCGGCCGGGCCGTCGGGTTCCGGCTGGCGGGGGTCGGGAGTTTCGTGCCGCCGCAGGTCGTCTCCAACGCCGACCTCGCACGGCTGGGCTGCGATCCGCAGTGGATCGTGGAGCGTTCGGGCATCCACGAGCGACGGCATGCCCCGCCCGACATGGCCACGAGCGATCTCGCCGCCGCGGCGGGCCGGGCCGCGATCGCCCAGGCGGGCGTGTCTCCGGCCGACATCGACCTCGTCGTCGTCGGCACGTTCACACCCGACATGTGCATCCCCTCGACGGCCTGCATCGTGCAGGAGAAGCTCGGGCTGGACGCGGCGGCGATGGACGTGACCGCCGCCTGCGCCGGCTTCGCCTACGCCCTGGTGACGGCGGCCCAGTTCGTCGTGGCCGGCTCGTCGCGTCTGGCGCTGGTGATCGGGGCCGACACCAATTCCCGCATCGTCGATCCGGACGACGTCAAAACCTGGCCGCTGTTCGGCGACGGCGCGGGCGCCGTGCTGCTGGAGCCCGCCCGGCCGGGCTCCTCGGCTCGTGAACAGGGGCTGCTCGCCTTCTCGCTCGGCTCCGACGGCCGCGGCGCGGGGCTCCTGCAGTGCCCCATGAGCGGTTCGCGGCAGCCCGTCACGGTGGCGGGGGCGGAGCAACGCCGGCACTTCATGCAGATGGACGGACGGGCCGTGTTCAAGTGGGCGATCCGGCTCGCCGAGGAGAACATCCGGCAGGTCGTGGATCGCTCGGGTGTGCCACTCGACGCGATCGACCTCTTCGTCCTCCACCAGGCGAACGCCCGGATCATCGAGGGAGCGCGGGAGGCGCTCGGCGTCGACGCCGGCAGGTTCGTCGTGAACCTCGACCGCTACGGCAACACCTCGAGCGGCTCGATTCCGCTGGCGCTCGACGAGGCGTGGCGGGCAGGCCGCGTCGGTCCCGGCAGCACGATCGTGGTCTGTGGCTTCGGCGGCGGCCTCGCCTGGGGCAGCGCCGTGTGGAGGCTGTGATGCGGCGCACACGGCGCGCGCCGGCTTCGGACTCCCCGTATCCCCTCGCCGGACGTTCGCCTCCGCCCTCCAGGCTCCGGCTCTCTCGGACCTGCCTGCGCTGCGCCATCCATGGCTTCGCTGGTCAGCTACGCCGTCTCCGGGACACGGGGAGGCCGAAGCGCAGGCAAATCCGAGCGAGTGAAGCCCAGGATGGGCGCAGCGAGCGTCCGGCGAGATGGTAGGGGAGACCCCGAGCCGGCGCGTGGCAGTCGCGGTTGGTCACTATCAGGAGATACCGGGAGATCGTCACATGACTGAAGCCGTGGTCGAAAAGAAGCTTCCCGCCCGGCGGGACGTGCCGGTGGGTGATACGTGGGATCTCGCGAGCCTGTTTTCCTCCGATGCGGAGTGGGAGGCGGCGCTTGCGGAGTGGGAGAAGATGATCCCCGGCTTCGCGGCGTTCGCCGGCACGCTCGGCCAGTCGCCCGAGCGGCTCGCGGCATGCCTCACGCACGACGTGGCGGTCGATCGGGCCGGCGACCGGATCGGGACATACGCCCACCTGCGGGCGAGCGAGGATCAGGGGTCGCCCGAGCCACAGCGAATGGTCGGCCGATTTCAGCATGTGGCCACGCGAGCCGGCGAGCAGGCGAGCTTCCTCCGGCCGGAGATCATGTCGATCCCGCCGGCCACGCTCGCCGCCTGGCTCGACCTGCCCGTGCTCGCCGACTACCGCCTCGTGCTCGAACGGATCGTACGCGAACGGCCGCACGTGCTCTCCGAGCCGGAGGAAAAGCTGCTCGCGATGCAGGGGACGTTTGCCGGCACGGCGGCGCGGGTGTTTCGCCAGCTCACCGACGCCGACATGAAGTTCGGCAGCGTGACGACGGGCAAGGGGGAGCGGACGGAGCTCTCGAACGCCACGTTCACCACGCTGCTGCACGACACGTCGCGTGACACCCGGCGGACGGCTTTTCACCAGTTCTACGACCAATACGAGGCCCATGCCAACACGCTGGCGGCCACGCTCTCCGGCTCCGTCGAGCGCGACGTCTATGCGGCGCGGGTGCGCACGTACCCGAGCGCGGTCGAGGCGGCGCTCTTCGAAGACAACGTTCCGCTGGCGGTGTACGACCAGCTGATCGCGGCGGTGCGGGCCAGCCTGCCGGTCGTCCACCGCTACTACGACCTGCGGAAGCGGATCCTCGGGCTGGACGACATCCACCACTACGACTGCTACGTGCCGCTCGTGCCGGAGCTCGAACAGAAGCACACGTGGAGCGAGGCGGTGAAGGTCGTGATCGCGGCCCTCGCGCCGGTCGGGCAGGAGTATTGCACGCGGCTCGAACACGGCCTTTCCGGCCGCTGGTGCGACCGCTATCCGAACGTGGGCAAGCAGTCGGGCGCTTTCAGTTCGGGCACGTACGATTCCGACCCGTACATCCTCATGAATTTCCAGGAGGAGGTGGTCGAACACGTCTTCACGCTCGCCCACGAGGCCGGCCACTCGATGCATACGCGCTACTCGGCGGAGGCCCAGTCGTTCCAGCATTCCCGCTACACGATCTTCGTCGCCGAGGTGGCGAGCACGTTCAACGAGCAGCTGCTCACGCGGCTCATGCTCGAGCGGGCGACGTCGGCGAAGGAAAAGGCGGCGATCATCTCGCGCGAGATCGACTCGATCCGGAACACGATCGTGCGGCAGACGATGTTCGCGGAGTTCGAACGCAAGGCGCACGCTTCTGCCGAGGCAGGCGAGCCGCTCACGCTCGACCGGATCCGCAGGATCTACCGTGAGTTGCTCGACGCCTACTTCGGCCCGAATTTCACGATCGACCGACAGCTGGAACTCGAGTGCCTGCGGATCCCGCACTTCTACAACGCGTTCTACGTCTACAAGTACGCGACGGGCCTCTCGGCGGCGATCGCACTGGCGAAGAAGGTGGCCGAAGGGGGTGCCAAGGAACTCGACGCCTACCTGCGGTTCCTGAAGGGTGGCTGCTCCAAGTGGCCGCTCGACCTGCTGCGTGACGCGGGCGTCGATCTCGAGAAGCCGGAGCCCGTGGCCACCGCCCTCGCCCAGTTCGGTCGGCTCGTGGACGAACTCGACACGCTGCTGTGATTTGTCGTGCGCGCGCCGGCTCGTGACTGCCCAGACCCTCTCGCTTGACGTTCGCCTCGGTCCTCCCGGCCTCGGCTCTCTGCGTGTCCGCTTCGCTTTCGCCATCCATGGCGGCGCTCGCTCCCACAGCCCGCTCTATGGTCTGGGCAGCCCCGAGCCTCATCAACTGGAAAGGGGAGGTGAGGGGTTACCCCTGCCGTTGAGAAGGCGTATGTGACCAGCGCAGGCATGGATGCCGGAGCGCAGGCACATCCGAGTGAGCCGGAGCCTGGAGGGCGGAGGCGAGCGTCCGGCGAGACGGTACGGGGTAACCCCGAGCCGGCTTGGGTACGTACGGGCAGGACAGGCGGGACGCCTCACGACCAACCCAGAGCCAGCGACAGCGTTTCAGGCCGCCGTGCTACAACAGGCGGATTCGAGGACAACCCCGTGCCCGATGTGATTCCGAAGGTCGTCGTCGTCGGCAGGCCGAATGTCGGCAAGTCGAGCCTGTTCAACTGGCTCGTGGGGAAGCGCATCGCCATCGAGGATCCGACGGCGGGTGTGACCCGCGATCGGCTCGTCCAGCGGATCGAGCTCGACGGCCGGATCGTGGATCTGGTCGATACAGGCGGCATGGGGTTCGACGACCCCGACGGCCTCACCAGGCAGATCGACGCCCAAATCGAGGCGGGGCTGGCCGAGGCCGCGGTCGTGGTGTTCGTGGTCGAGGTGCGGAGCGGCCTGCTGCCGGCCGACCGCGACGTGGCCGCCAGGCTGCGCAGGAGCGGGGCGGGCGTCCTGCTCGTGGCGAACAAGGCGGACGATGCGAAGTTCGACGTGCAGGCGCACGAGTTCGACGCGCTCGGCTTCGGAGAGCCGCTCGTCGTGAGCGTGCGGCAGAACCGTAACCGCGACGACCTCGTGGAGGCGATCGTCGAGCGGCTGCCCGAGGCCTGGCCCGAGGAGGGAGAGCAGGCCGAACTCCCGGAGATGAAACTCGCCATCGTGGGCCGGCGAAACGTGGGCAAGAGCACGTTCGTCAACGCGCTGGCGCGCGAGGAGCGGGTGATCACGAGCCCCGTGGCGGGCACGACGCGTGACAGCGTGGACGTGCGGTTCGAGGTGGACGGCCACGCGTTTCTCGCGATCGACACCCCGGGGCTGCGGCGGGCGAAGAGCCGCAAGAGCGACATCGACTTCTACTCGACGCACCGCGCCCAGCGGAGCATCCGCCGCGCCGACGTGGTGCTGGTCTTCTTCGACGCCTCGGAGCCGATCGGCAAGGTGGACAAGCAGCTCGTCGAGGAGACGATCGAGGGATCGAAGCCGGTCGTGCTGGTCGTGAACAAGTGGGACCTCTATGCCGGCGGCGTGAAGCAGAAGGAGTGGGCGGACTATCTCCACGAGACCTTCCGTACGACGCCCTGGGCCCCGATCGAGTTCGTGACGGCGACCCGCGGCCGCAACGTGAAGGCCGTCGTCGACACCGCTCAGCGTCTCTTCCGGCAGAGTCGCACGCGCGTGCCCACTGCGAAGTTGAATTCCATCGTGCGGGCGGCGATCGAGGCGAACCAGCCGCCGGCCGACTCGCGGGGCAAGCCGGTGCGGATCTTCTACGCCACGCAGGTCGAGACCGCCCCGCCCACGGTCGTGCTCTCGACGAGCGCGCCGAAGAGCGTGTCGGAGCCCTACCGTCGCTACCTGTTGGGTGTGCTCCGCAAGCACACGCCGTTCACGGAAGTGCCGATCAAGCTCCTCGTTCGCGGCCGCACGACCGAAGAACCGGAAGCGTAGGACGGGCATCCCGCGTGTCTGAGGGCATGGTGCCCAATGGTCCCCGAAGACCGCAGGCGAGGGGGCAGTTTTCATCGCCCGCGTCGAGAGGGTAATCTTTCCCGTCAGGTCGTCAGCAACGCGATCCTTCCCGCTTCACCATGGAGCCTGTCATGAATCCCGCCCATCTCTCCCGCCGTGATGCCCTGCGGACCGCCGGGGCGATCACCGGCGCCGTCGCCGCCATGCCCGCCGTCCACGGGCAGTCGCCGTCGAGCGACGTGATCCGCATCGGGCTCATCGGCGCGGGTGGTCGTGGCACGGGGGCCCTGCAGCAGACGCTGTCGGTGCCCGGGTCGAACGTCAAGCTCACGGCCGTGGCCGACGCGTTCGACGAGCGCATCAAGGGGGCGCTCAAGGCCGTGGAGGGAATGAAGGACAAGATCGATTGCCCGGAGGAGCGGCAGTTCGACGGCCTCGACGGGTACAAGCAGGTGCTCGAGCACTGCGATCTCGTGATCCTGGCGACGCCCCCCGGATTCAGACCGTTTCATTTCGATGCCGCGATCAAGGCGGGCAAGCACGTGTTCATGGAGAAGCCGGTCTGTGTCGATGCGTTCGGTGCCCAGCTGTGCCTGGCGGCGGCGAAGATGGCCGACGACAAGAACCTGAAGGTCGTGGTCGGCCTGCAGCGGCGGTACGACCAGAAATACCGCGAGACGATCCAGAAGGTGCGCGAGGGCGTCGCGGGCGACATCATCGGCGGCCAGGTCTACTGGAACGGCGGGGGAATCTGGTACCGCGGTCGCAAGCCCGACACGACCGAGATGCAGTTCCAGGTGCACAACTGGTATCACTTCAACTGGTTGTGCGGCGATCACATCTGCGAGCAGCACGTCCACAACATCGACGTCGCCAACTGGGTGCTCGACAGGATTCCGCAGAGCGCGTACGGCGTCGGCGGCCGCCAGAACCGCGTGCCCGGGCAGCCGAGCGAGATCTACGACCACCATGCCGTGAATTTCGTCTATCCCGGCGGCGTGCGGATCGCGAGCCAGTGCAAGCAGTTCCCCGGCGGCGACAATCGTGTCAACGAAGAGTTCCAGGGCACGAAGGGGTTCGTGAAAATCGGCGAGATCACCGACTACCAGGGAAATGTGCTGTGGAAGTTCGAGGGCAAGGGCGAGAATCCCTACCAGGTGGAGCACGACGAACTGCATGACGCGATCCGCAACAACAAGCCGCTCAACAACGCCTTCTACGGGACGACTTCCAGTTTCGCGGCCGTCGTCGGTCGGACGGCCACGTACTCGGGCAAGCAGGTTGCCTACGAGGATCTGCTGAAGACCGGCTTCCGGACGATGCCCGAGACGCTCACGTGGGAGACCGTTCCCCCCGTGGTGCCGGACAAGGACGGCAACTACCCGCTGCCGATGCCGGCGACCTACAAGATCGAAGCGTCGAAGAAGACGACCGCCTGATGATCGTCGGCATCCCGAAGGAGACGAAGAAGGACGAGTACCGCGTCTCGATGCTGCCCGTGGGCGTCGAGGAGCTGACGCGGGCTGGGCACCGCGTGCTCGTGCAAAGGTCGGCGGGCGCCGGCTCCGGTCTGGCCGATGAGGCGTATGCCGCGTGCGGGGCGACGCTGGTTGACGCGGCGGCGGAGGTCTTCGAGGCCGCCGACCTCGTCGTGAAGGTCAAGGAGCCGCAGCCGCCGGAGTTGCCGCTCCTGCGGGCCGGGCAGACCCTGTTCACCTACCTGCACTTCGCCGGCGATCGCTCGCTCACCGAGGGCTTCCTGGCGACCGGGGCGACGGGAATCGCCTACGAGACCCTGCGCGACGATCGTGGCCGGCTGCCCCTGCTCGTGCCGATGAGCGAGGTGGCCGGACGGATGAGCATCCAGGAGGGGGCGAAGTATCTCGAGCGGCCGCAGATGGGCCGGGGGATCCTGCTCGGCGGCGTGCCGGGCGTGGCGCCGGCCAACGTGCTCGTGCTGGGAGCGGGCACGGTGGGGGCCAACGCCGCCAAGGTGGCCGCCGGGTTCGGCGCGAACATCGCGCTCCTCGACACGAATCTCGAGCGGCTGCGCTACCTCGACGACGTCACGCCCCCGAACGTCGACTGCCTCTACTCCGACCGGCACACGATCCGCGAGCGGCTCGGCTGGGCCGACCTCGTGATCGGCAGCGTCCTGATCCCTGGGGCGCGGGCGCCGCACCTCGTGGAGCGGGACGACCTCAGGCTGATGAAGCCCGGGGCCGTGATCATCGACGTGGCGATCGACCAGGGAGGCTGTGTGGCCACGAGCAGACCGACGACCCACGCGGCCCCGACCTTCCTCGTGGATGACGTCGTGCACTACTGCGTCACGAACATGCCCGGCGCGGTCGGACGCACGAGCACCTACGCCCTGTGCAACGCGACACTGCCCTACGTCCTGCAACTGGCGGCGGGCGTCGATGCGGCGATCTCGGCCAGCCCGGCGATGCGATCCGCGGTGAACGTCCATCGCGGCCGGCTCGTGCACCGCGGGGTCGCCGATGCATTCGGTCTGCCATGCGAGAACCTGCCATGACAACCCCGGTGTCGGTCCGCTGGATCGGTGAAGCGGCGGGACATCTCGACATCCTCGATCAGACGCGGCTGCCGGCGGTGATCACGTGGGTCGCGTGCCACGACGTCGATACGGTGATCGAGGCGATCAAGAGCCTGCGGGTACGAGGGGCGCCGGCGATCGGCATCGCGGGAGCCTACGGTCTGGTGGTGGCCGCCGGAGAGGCGGTGCGGGCCGGGTTCGAGGGACGTCAGGCCCGGGCCCACGTGCTGGCCCGTGCCGAGGAACTCGCTTCGGCGCGGCCCACGGCGGTGAACCTGCGTTGGGCGGTCGAGCGGGCGCTGGGGAAACTCTCGACGCTGCCGGCCGACGCCCCGGCGGCCGCGCTCGCCGATCTGCTCCTCGTGGAGGCCAGGACGATCCACGATGAGGACCGTCACCTGTGCGCGGCGATCGGCCGGCACGGCGCGGCGATCCTGCCGCAGGGTGACATCCTGACGCACTGCAACACGGGCGCCCTCGCCACCGGCGGTTCGGGCACGGCGCTCGGGGTGATCGCCGCGGCCTGGGACTCCGGGCGTCGGTTCGAGGTCTTCGCCGACGAGACGCGGCCGCTGTTCCAAGGGGCGAGGCTCACCGCCTGGGAACTGGTCGAACGCGGCATGCCGGTGACCGTGCTCGTCGATGCGGCCGCCGGACATCTGCTCGCGACCGGCCGGATCGCCGCCTGCATCGTGGGTGCCGACCGGATCACCGCCAACGGGGATACCGCCAACAAGATCGGCACCTACGCGCTCGCCGTCCTCGCCGCGGCGCACGGCGTGCCGTTCTACGTGGCCGCCCCGTCGAGCACGTTCGACCTCACGCTCGCCACCGGCGGCGACATCCCGATCGAGGAACGCGGTGCGGCCGAGGTTCTCTCCCCGCTCGGTGTCCAGGCGGCGCCCTCCGGCGCCAAGGCCTTCAACCCGGCCTTCGACGTCACCCCGGCCCGCCTCATCCGTGCGATCATCACCGAACACGGCGCGATCGATCCGGTGACCCCCACCCGCATCGCCGCGGTGCTGGCGGGGCGCGCGACGTGGTGAACCCCCGACATCAGGGCAGGACGACCGGGACGGGCGCCCCACGCTACGCCCCGCGGGCGAATTCCACGAACGCGCGCACCATGGCACCCGTGCCGCCACCATCGGTCCACGGCCGCGGCTTCTCCGCGAAGGCCGGGCCGGCGATGTCCACGTGCGTCCAGGGAATGCCGCCGACGAAACGCTCGAGGAACTTGGCCGCCGTGATCGCGCCCCCCCACCGGCCCTCGCCGACGTTCTTGATGTCGGCCACCTCGCTCTTGATCTGGTCGTCGTACTCCGCGTACATCGGCAGCTGCCAGACGGGCTCGCCCACGGCGCGGGCGGCGGCCGACAGTTCGTCGCACAGGGGCTGGTCGTTGGTGAACAGCCCCGCCACGTCGTACCCGAGGGCCACCATGCAGGCGCCGGTGAGCGTGGCTGCGTCGATGATCCGCCCGGGACGCAGCCCCTTCACGACGTCGAGCACGTCCGCCAGCACGATCCGGCCCTCGGCATCGGTGTTGTGGACCTCGATGGTGGTGCCGCTGCGGGCCGTGATGACGTCGCCGAGCTTGTAGGCCGCGGGGCCGGTCATGTTTTCGGCGAGGCCGACGGCCGCGACCACGTGGATGGGCAGCTCGAGCGCGGCGATCGTGGCGATCGCGCCGAGCACGGCGGCGGCGCCGGCCATGTCGCACTTCATCGTGAGCATCGATTCGGACGGCTTGAGGGACAGCCCTCCGGAATCGAACGTCACGCCCTTGCCGACGAGCGCGAGCTCCGGCGCGTCGTCCGCGGACGTGGAGGTCCGATGGCGCAGCACGACGAGCCGCGGCGGGCGGTGGCTGCCACGGCCGACGGCGAGGATCGCCTGGCAACGCTCGCGGACCAGCCGGGCCTCGTCCCAGATGTCGATCTCGAGGCCGGTGCGGCCGGCCACGGCGGCCGCCTCCTCCGCGAACGTCTGCGGATACATGTCGTCGGGCGACATGTTGACCAGCCGACGGGCGAGGTTGACGCCGTCAGCGATGATCGCCCCGCGCTGCACCACGTCCGGGAGGACGCCGACCCAGATGGTCGTGCCGAAGCGGGACCGCCTCTTCTCGGCCCGGTAGAGGTCCTGCCCCACCATGCCGACTGCCCCACCCGCGACCGCCTGCTCCATCTGCCGGATCGTCCACGACCCGTCGGCGACGAGTCCCACGCGGTTCCTCGGCCGGGCAGCGAGCTGCCGCGTGGCGGTGGCGGCGGCCTTGTAGATCGTGCCGGCATCGAGCTCGTCACGCTTCCCGAGCCCCACCACCAGCAGCTGCGGCGCCCTGAGCCCCGGCGGCGCGAGGAGGGAGACGGTTTCGAACCGCTTCCCGGTCAACTCGCCACTCGCCACGAGCCGCGTGAGGAGACCGCCGGTGGCACGGTCGAGGTCGGCAGCGGCCCCGGTCGCGACTCCGCCCTCCGTCAGGAAGAGGACGAGCGAGTCGGCCTCCAGGGCTTCGGGGCGGGTGGCGGGATCGGCGACGATGTCGCGGGCGCCGCGAACGGAAAACTCGGTGGTCATGCGCTGCTCTCGCGAAGGACGTGTCGGGTCAGGTCGGTGAGGCGTGTTGTAGCGTTTTTTCGTCGGAGCGGCAGCCCGACCCGAGCCAGGGCGCGAGCAGCGCGAGCAGCACCGGAAGGACGACGAGGTTGCCGAGCAGACCCCCCAGGAGCGTGAGGCAGGAAAGCGCCCCGAAGGAGACGGTGGGGATGAACCCGCTCGTGGTCAGCGCGAGGAATCCGACGACGAGCGCGAGCGTGGAGAAGATCATGGCGCGGCCGGCCGTCTGGTGGGCCGTCTCGAGTGCGGCCTCGAAGGCGTGTCCCTCGCGGAGCCGCCGACGGAACGCCGCGATGTAATGAATGGAGCTGTCGACGGACAGCCCCATCGACACCGCCGCGATCATCGCCGTGCCCATATTGACCCGCTCGCCGGCCCAGCCGCACAGGCCGAGCACCACGAAGATCGGCAGCGCGTTGGGCACGAGTGCGACCGCCGCCAGGAGCGGACTGCGAAACGCGATCGCGAGCAGCGCGAAGATGCCGCCCGCAGCGAGCAGGAACGTGAACCACTGATCTGCGAGCATCTGGTCGATGAGCTGTGCGAGGAGGACGAAGAAGCCGGTGACCTCGCCGCCGCGGGCATCCTCCCTGGCGGCGGACGGAAACTCCTCGCCCACGATCCGGCGGACCGCCCCGATGATCTCCCGCTTCTCGGCCGCCGGCTGCCGCTCCCGGGCCCGGAGCATCACCCGCAGCCACGTCGAGCCGTCCACCGGATCGCGGCCGATGAGGGCTCGGCCGAGTTGCGGCATCTGCTCCTCCAGGAGCCGGATCGCCCCGGCCACGAGCCAGTTGCCGAGCCGCGTCCGCTCGAGCCGCTCGATCGACACGGGTGAGATCGCGTCGAGGACGTCGGCCACGCTCATCACCTTCGTGAGGGCGGCCGCACCGTCGCCCGCCCCCGATGTCACCTCGGAACGCAGTCGCGCTTCCAGCCTGACGAGGCGGGCGAGCGTCGTGCCGTCGATCGGGTCCGTGGCCGGCACGAGCACGTCCCACACGCCGGCGCCTCCGAGCCGCGACTCGATCATCTCGTAGGAGCTCACGATCGGGCTGGAACGGCGAAAATTCCGGGTGAAATCGGTTTCCACCTCGAGCCGCCACATCCCGGCCACGGCGGCCGCCACGCAGATTCCCGACGCGGCGAGGATCAGCCCCGGCCGGCGCACGATCCGCTTCACGAGGCCGTCGAGGCCGAGTTCGAGCATGCCCTCGCCCCAGGCGCGCCGCGGATCGCGGTCGAAGCGTCCGGCGAGCGCGAGAAACGGCACGGCGAGGGCGCTCGCCACGAGCACCATGCAGGCCCCGATCGCCGTCATGATTCCGAAGTCGTGGACCGGGCCCACCCGGCTGAAGACGAGCGATCCGAAGCCGATGACGTCGGTCGCGATCGCCCCGACGACCGGCCAGAAGAGGAGCGTGATCGCCTCCCGCAGGGCCGCCTCGGGCGGCAAGCCGAGTTCCCGCTGTCGGCGGTATTCGACGATCACGTGCACGACCGTCGCGATCGCCACGATCGTGACCATCGCGGAGAGCATCGTCGAGACCATCGTGAGCTTGAGTCCGAGCACCGCGAGCAGACCGCGGGTGCTCCAGAGCGCGAGCAGCACCACGGCCAACGGGACGATGAGCCAACGCAGGCTGCGGAACGAGACGAGCAGCACGAGCCCGGCGAGGAGTCCCGCGCTCGTGCCGAGCAGGTTGCCGTCCCGTTCGAGCATCGCGAATCCGTCCCGGAGCATCACCGGCTCGCCGGCGACCGTGCCGCCCGGCACGTCGGCCACAACGTCCCGGATCCGGTCGATCGCCTCCGCCCGCGAGGCGACTTGCTGGCGGGCGCCCGACCGCGACGCATCGGTGGCGGGCGAAGGTTCGAGGACGCAGGCGATCGCCGCCGTGCGGTGGTCGGTGCCCAGCGTGTAGCCCTCCATCAGCTTCACGAGCTTGCGGGCGGTGGGACTCGCTTCGAGATCGGTGATCCGCGGACCGAGCGGCGTGTTCGCGATGCTCGTGGCGGACGCGATGCCCGGAATCGCCTCGATGCGTTCGGTGATCCGGCGCAGCCGGTCGATGCCGGCCGCCGAGAAGAGCTCCGGGTCTTCGTAGGCCGCGAGCACGACCTCGCTCGAACCGAAGGCGCGGGCCATCCGCCGGTAGGGGACGAGCGCCGGATCGGTCCTGTCGAACATCGTGTCGATCGAGCGTCCGAACTCGAGCTTCCTCGCCCTCTCGACGCCCGCGATCGCGATGCCGAGGGCGACGAGGGCGAGGAGGTGGCGTCGGGCGATCAGCCAACCTGCGATCCGCGCGGAAATCCGGCGCCGCGGGAGGTTCTCGCGACCGGGTGGAGCGGGGCGGGGTGGGGTGGCTGCGGGCGTGATGGCGAACTGCGCGGCAAGAGAGGAGGTCTGGGCCTGCATCCGCAGCTGCAGAGAGCGAACGACGTAGCGCGTATCTTACCGCGACCGCCGCGAAGGGCGCAACTCTTTGGCTGGCAACGTTTACCGGCGTGTTGCTCGCCACGCCTGCCTTGACCCGTGAAAAAATTCGCCTCTATAGTCCCGCGCTTTTCGTCCCGGCCCCCGGGCCCCAACCCCGCAGGCACCGCGCTTGCACGAACGCGACGAGCATTTTGCACCCGGAACGCGCAGGCCGTTCGGCCTGTCCGTGGGCGTTCGTGCGCGAGTCGCCGCGGGTGTCTTCGTCGCGCTGACGGCAGGCATCCCGGCCACGGCCGCGGAGCCGCCGCCCTCCGCGGTCGGCGGTGTTGGAGCGGCCGGCGTGCTTGCCGCTGTGCCGGCCCGCGGCCTTGCGGCCGCCGTGGCCGAAGCGGGCCGCATCGAGGTCCCGTCGGTGGATCCGCAGGAGTCTCTTTCGATCCGGGCGACGCAGGCGGCCCGCTGGACCGAGGGCTCCTACGACGTCTGGCATCTCACCGGCGGCGTCACGATCGCGCAGGGCACGACCGAGGCGCGCGGTCACGAGGCCGTCGTGTGGATCGAGCAGCAAGTCGTCGAATCCGGGGACGACGAGTCCGAGGCGGCTCCCCGGCTGCGGAGCATGCTCGTGCGGATGGCGGGCGATGTCGTGGTGACCTCGGCCTCCACGGCCGGCGCGACACCCGACTCCACCGTCAGGGGCGGCAGGTGGACGGGCCGGTTCTGGACGTACCGTGATCCCGTGCTCGGGTTCACGAGCATCGTGCCGCCGACCGGCACCCCGGCGATCTACGATGCCCCTCCGGAAACGACCGCTGCCGCCGCTCCGGCCGCGGTCATGCTCACGTCCGCCGAGGCACCGCTTGCCGGCGAGGGCGACGCGGATCAACGCGGTGTCGAACGGGCGCAGTTCAGCGAATTCGGCGCGCCCGCGGCTCCGCAGGTGCGGGCTCCCGTGGCGTCACGGCGACTCCGGGCGTTTCCGCGGTCGAGCGTGCCGCTGAACGTGCGCTGGTTTCCGAGCCCCTCGGGCGGCGAATGGATCGCCGTGATCACGTCGGGCGTGAACCTCGTGATCGACGGGGTCGATCCGGCAGGGCCGCTCGACATTTCTGCCGACAGGCTCGTGCTCTGGACCCGGGGCCAGGCGCAGCCTGACCTCGGGGGCGGCGAACAGTCGGCCGACACGCCGCTCGAACTCTACATGGAGGGCAACGTCGTCTTCCGCCAGGGGCAGCGGGTCGTCGAGGCCGTCGGGATGTTCTACGACGTGCCGCGGTCGAGCGGCGTGATCACGGGCGCGACCGTGCTCTCCCCGGTGGACAACTATTCCGGCGTGGTGCGGCTGCGGGCCGACGTGCTTCGCCAGGTCGATCGCAGCCGGTTCGTCGCCCAGCAGACGGGGCTGACGTCGAGCCGGATGGGCGTGCCCACCTGGGAGTTCCGCTCGCGCGAACTGGAGTTCACCGACGAGCAGGTGCCGCTCCCGGGTCCTCTGGGCCAGCCGATGATCGATCCGGCGACGGGCGAGCCGGCGGTCGAGCACCAGCAGTTCATCACCAGCCGCGGCAACACCGTGAACCTCGGCGGGGTGCCGGTCCTGTGGTGGCCGGTGCTCGCCACCAACGCCAAGAAGCCGACGTTCTACCTCAACAACGCACAGGTGAAGAACGACCAGATCTTCGGCACCCAGATCCTCACGAGCTGGGATGCGTTCCAGGTGTTCGGATGGCAGCGGCCGCCCGACGGCGTGGACTGGGACTTCGACGCCGACTTCCTCTCGCTCCGCGGGCCGGGCGGCGGCACGTCGCTGCTCTACAACCGTCCCGACTTCCTCGGGATCGGGACGCCCGCCAGCGGCATCCTCGACGGCTGGTTCATCGGTGACGTCGGCCGCGACAACGTGGGCCTGAATCGTCGCAACCTCACCTATCCGGGCTTCCCCAACCGCACGTTCCGCGGCCGCTCGTTCTGGCGGCACCGGCAGGATCTCGGCGGGGGGTGGCAGGCCCGTGGCACCGCCGGCTGGATCAGCGACATGAACTTCCTCGAGGAGTACTACGAGGCCGAGTGGGAGGAGGGCTACGAGCAGCGCACCTGGCTCGACCTGCGCCGTCCGATCGACAACCGTGAACTGCGGCTGCTCGGCAGCGTGCGGGTGAACCAGTTCTTCACGCAGACCGAATGGTGGCCCCGGCTCGACCACTACTTCATGGGGCAGCCGCTGTTGCGGGATGCGGTCACGTGGTACGAGCACACCAACCTCGCCTATGCACGACAGAGCCTGCCGCAGACCCCGACGCTCGGCCTCAGCAACAGTCAGACCAACGGCTACTGGACGACGTTGCCCTACGAAAACAACGTGATCGGCCAGCGGCTGGCGACGCGGCACGAACTCGACCTGCCCTTCCAGGCGGGGCCGGTGAAACTCGTGCCCTACGCGCTGGGTGAGCTCGCCAACTGGGGTCAGGACCTCGCCCAAAGCCCCATCAATCGCGCCTACGGCCAGGTCGGCATCCGCTCGAGTCTGCCGCTGTGGATGGCCGACAACACGGTCGAGAGCCAGCTCTGGAACGTGCACGGCCTCGCGCACAAGGTGGTGTTCGAGGCGGAATTCGCCTACACCGACTCGACGCAGAGCATCAACCAGTTCCCGCTCTACGACCAGATCGACGACGACACCATCAACCAGTATCGCCGCAACATCCCCTACTGGGACTACGGTGCCGTCCCCGGCCAGCCGATCCCGCTCGGATCGCCCCTCATCTTCGGCCCCCAGGGCAAGTACGACCCGCGGTTCTACGCGGTCCGACGCGGCCTCGCCGGCTGGGTCACGGGCCCGACCGAGATCGCCAACAACCTCAGCGTGTTCCGGCTCGGGGCCCGGCAGCGGTGGCAGACGAAGCGCGGCCCGGCGGGCAACCGCCGGATTATCGACTGGATCACGCTCGACATCGACGGCGAGGTGTTCCCGGTCTCGGGGCAGAACTTCGGCCAGGCGATGGGCCTCTGGCAGTACGACTTCCGTTGGCACGTCGGCGACCGCACGACCGTGCTGTCGTCGGCCGACATCGACTTCTTCAACGGAGGCCAGCAACTGTTCACGGTGGGCGCGCTCCTGAACCGCACGCCCCGCGGCAGCTTCTACGTCGGCTTCAACGAGTTCGGCGGCCCGATCAATGCGGCGGTGCTCACCGGTTCCTACACCTACCGCATGAGCCCGAAGTGGGCCAGCAGCTTCGGCGGCGCCATCGACCTCACCGGTCGCAACATCGGCCAGAACTTCCAGCTGACGCGGATCGGCGAGTCGTTCCTCATGACGTTCGGCTTCAACGTCGACTACAGCCGCAACAACGTGGGCGTGACGTTCAACCTCGAGCCGCGGTTCCTGTCGCGGACGCAATTCGCGAGCCGCACGGGCCTCGATGTGCCCGTCGCCGGTGCGTACGGACTCGAGTAGGACAGGCGTCAGGCCTGACATGCCTGGTGAGCCCAATCCGGCTCGGGGTTGCCCCGTACCGTCTCGCCGGACGTTCGCGGCGCCCCTCCTGGGCTTCGCTCGCTCGGATGTGCCTGCGCCAGCGGGAGCGCCTCCGCTTGGCCATCCTGCCTCCGCTGGTCACATACGCCGTCTCAATGGTAGGGGCAACCCCGAGCCTCCCCCCTCCTGATTCAGTTGAGGAGGCTTCGGGCTCCCCGTGTCCCGGGAGCCGGCGTTACTCACCAGCGAAGCCAGGATGGCGCAGCGCCAGTGAGTTCGAGTGAACGGAGCCCATGGATGGGCGCAGTGAGCGTCCGGCGACGGGATACGGGGAGCCCGAAGCCGGCTTACCATGGGAATACAGGGCTGGTTGAAGCCTGTCTCCTAGTGAGCGTCAGCAGCGCGTCCTCCAAGCCACGCGCTCCAGCCCGCGAAGAGCAACGCCAGCAAGGCGTATGCCGCGGCGAGTTCGAGCGGGCCGCGGCCGGCGGCTTCGGGAGGCAGCGTGCCGATCGCCCACGGCGCGAAGAGGCGGCCGTCGGGGAACGGGGAATGGATGATCCCGCAGAGCGTGAGGGCGGCGGCGGCGACCGCCCAGCCGGCGGCCTGGAGGAGCTTGCGGTCAACGAGCGCGGCGACGAGACCGGCCCAGACGAGGCTCGTGACGATGAAGCCGGAAGAGAGCAGCCTCATCGAGAAGAGTTCGCGAGCGAGGTCGGCCCCCGGCTTCGCGCCCGCGGCGAGCAGCTTGTCGGCCTGGATCGTCACCATGGCGGCGAGCGCGGGCACGCAGGCGATCGCCACGGCGGGGTAGTGCCGCACCGGGGTGGCGTGGAAGCTCTGGGCCGTGATCTCGAGGCCGATGAACACGAGGATCGGCAGGATCGCCGGGCCGGGGATCGCCTGGTAGAGGTAGGCGAACGTGCCGGTGAGTCCCGCCCCTCCGATCACCAGCGCCGTGGCGAGCGTGTAGGCGGCGCGGCCGCCCATCGCCTTGTACGCGGGGTGGCCGATGTAGGGGGTGGTCTGGATGACGCCGCCGCAGGCTCCGGCCACGATCGTGGCGAGTGCCTCGACGCCGATGATGCTGCCCGTGTCGTATTCGTCGCCGGCGGCGGCGGCGCTCTCGGTGCAGTCGATGCCGCCCACGACCGTACCGAGCGCGAAGGGGATCACGATCGGCAGATATTTCACGGTGTCGGGCCAGGCCTCGAGCCATTCGAAGCGGAGGGCCGAGAGCCACTCGGTCGGCCAGAGCGCCGATCGGGGGTCGAAGGCGGCGTGGGCGGCATCGGCGTGGAGCCAGCCGGTCCAGGAGCCGACGAGGTGCACGAACCCGCCGACGAGCAAGGCCGCGAGCGCGCCCGGCACACGGAACGGGAAGGGGATCCGCGCCGTGAGCGACGCGAGCACGATCCCCATCGAGAGGAGGCCCACGATCGGCGCGTCGAAGATCTCCAGCAGCGGCAGGAACGTGATCAATGCCAGCGCGATCGCCGTGAGGCTGCCGAGCAGGCCCGCACGAGGCACGATCCGTCTGATCGACCCGGCGAAGAAGGCACAGGCCATCTTGAACACGCCGCTGGCCACGATCGAGCACATCCCGACGTGCCACGCGTGGCGGGCCGCGGCATCCCTCTCCAGGCCGGCGCCGAGCGCGGCGACGAACGCCGGACCGAGCACGAAGAACACCATGCCGAACGTGCTGGGCGTGTCGAGTCCCAGCGGCATCGCCGTGACGTCGGTGCGGCCCGTCCGATGGGCGAGCCGGAACGCCATCCACGTGAAGAGCAGGTCGCCCACGACGACACCGGCTGCGGTTCCCGGCACGAGGTGAGAGAGGGCGAAGGGAAGCGGATAGTCGAAGACCGCCGCCAGCAGCGAGACGGCGAGGACCAGATCGGCCAGGTTGTCGATCGCAAGGCCGAAAAAAGCGTTGATGTCGCCGGGAACGGCCCAGCGATAGCGTTGTGGTGACGGTGTCATTTCCGCACAGGGTAGCAGACCTGCCGCCGATTCCCGTCCCGGCCCATCCCGGGCCGTCCGGGCCGCTATACTCGGGGAATACGGCCTCGAAAGCGGCGTTTCCGGGCCGAAGACGGGGCGTCCGAACCACCGTCGATCCGGCTGCGTACCGAACCATGGGTTCCAACGATTCCGATCACCGTGCACGGTCCGTCGACCGGCCGCCGTCAGCCGGACTCGGTCCCCAGGACGGGGCCGAGCGGCACGACGCCGGGCGGTCCGACGAGGATTTGCTGCGACGGTTTCGCATCGATGACGACCCGGCGGCGTTCGAGACGCTCGTCCATCGCTATGAGCATGAACTCTTCAGTTACCTCCGGCGGTATCTCGGCAGCGCGGAGATGGCGGAAGACGTGTTTCAGGCGACGTTCCTCCAGGTCCACCTCAAAAAGGAGCACTTCGAAGACGGCCGGCGGTTTCGCCCCTGGCTCTACACGATCGCCACCAACCAGGCCATCGACGCCCAGCGCCGCAACAAGCGGCACCGCATGGTGAGTATCGACCAGCGGTCGGGTGGCGATGACGACGTGGGGGCACTGATCGAGATGCTCTCGGGCGGCGATCGCACGGCCGACGACCAGATGGCCGACGAGGAGGCCCGGGAATGGGTGCGTTCCGCGGTGGGAGACCTTCCCGAGACGCTCAAGTCGGCCGTGCTGCTCGTCTACCACCAGGGTCTGAAATACCGCGAGGCGGCCGACGCGCTCGGCATTCCCGTGGGCACCGTCAAGAGCCGGCTTCACGCCGCGCTCCTCAAACTGAACGAATCATGGCTGGCGGCAGGACACGCACGACCGTGAACCCAATCGCGATTCCGATGATCCACCTCCGACATCGTGCACCGGAAAGAAGAGAGTCTTCCCATGCGTGACGACCTCGTCGGCTACCTGTTGAATGCGATCGACCAGCCGGAGGCCCGCAGGATCGAGGCGGCCCTCGCCGATCCCATGGAAGGCCCCGCCCTGCGACGTGAACTCGAAGTGCTCCGCAAGGCGACGCGTGTGCTCGAGCCGGACCGCGAGCCCTGGACCGCCCCGCCGGGTCTCGCTGCCCGGACGCTCGCGTTCGTGGAGGTCGAGGCGGCAAAGCGACCCCTCCCGGCGCCCCGGGTCTTCACGCCGGCCGCCGAAGAGTCGGCCTCGGGGCCCCGGGCATGGCTCGATCGCGCGATCATCGCGGCCACGGCGCTCGCTGCGTGCATCCTCGTGGGACCGCTCCTCCTCGACGCGATCACGGAATCTCGGGCGCGGCGCGCGGAGCGGAATCTGCAGACCGCGTCCACGGCCCTGCAGGGATATGCGGAGTCGCACCGCGTCTTCCCCACGCCGCCCGATTCCGGCCCCCTCTCCCGCGCCGGCCTCTATGCCCCGACGCTCGTCTCGGAGGAGCGGCTCGTGGCAGACGACGGCACGCTCCTCGTGCCGGGCACGTCGCTCGACCGTCGCGGCGGCTTCCGCATCCCCTCGCTGAAGGAACTCGAGGCGGCCATCGGCACGCCCCGGTTCGAGGAGATGGTGCGGACGATGTCCGGCGACTACGGCTACACGCTCGGCCACCGCGACGCGTCGGGTGCGCTCCAGCCCAACAGGAATCTCCGCCGCGAGCACCATCCCCTGATGGCCGATGCACCCGACGAGTGCTGCGAGAGGAGCAGCAATCATCCCGGCGGCATCCACTACATCCTCTTCGAGGACGGACACGTGCAGCGTGTCTTCCAGGGCGACCTGCACCGCGACGACCATCTCTACAAGAACCACAAGGGCGAGACGGCCGCGGGCACCGACCCCGAAGACGCCGTGATCGGCGACTCGCACCACCAGCCATAGGGCTCAATGAGCGCGCCGGCTCGTGACTGCCCAGACCCTCTCGCCGGACGTTCGCCTCGGCCCTCCAGGCCTCGGCTCTCTGCGTGTTCGCTTCGCTTCGCCATCCATGGCTGCGCTCGCTTCCACAGCCCGCTCGAGGGTCTGGGCAGTCACGAGCCTCCTCAACTGGAGAGGGGGAGGCGAGGGGCTGCCCCTGCCGTTGAGACGGCGTATGTGACCAGCGTAGGCAGGATGCCGGAGCGCAGGCACATCCGAGTGAGCGCAGGGCTGGAGGCCCGCAGCGAACGTCCGGCGAAACGGTACGGGGCAGCCACGAGCCGGTACGTATCAGTTCGCGTCAACGTTCAAAGCAGCGACTTCGCTGCCGCCGCGACGGCGTCGGCCGTGATGCCGAAGTGCTTGTAGAGCGCCGGGGCCGGGCCCGAGGCGCCGAACGACGTCATCCCCACGAACTTCCCGCGCGGGCCGATCCACTTTTCCCAGCCGAAGCCGCAGGCCGCTTCGCAGGCCACGCGGGCCGTGATCGCTGCCGGGAGCACGCTCTCCTGGTAGGCGGCGTCCTGCTCTGCGAAGAGATCCCACGATGGCATGCTCACCACGCGGGCATGCACGCCCGACTCGGCGAGTTTCGCCGCGGCATCGAGGCACACCTGCACCTCGCTGCCGGTTCCGATCAGGATGCAGGCCGGCTTGCCGTTCGGGGCGTCCTTCAGGATGTACGCGCCCTTCGCGGTGCCGCCCGCCGCGCCGAGGCTCGTGCGGTCGAGCGTGGGGAGGTTTTGCCGGGAGAGCACGATCACGGCCGGGCGGTCGGGCCGCTGCATGACCACGCGATAGGTCTCGGCCACCTCGTTGGCGTCGCCGGGGCGAAACACGGAGAGTCCCGGCACGGCGCGGGCGCTGGCGAGCTGCTCGATCGGCTGGTGGGTGGGGCCGTCTTCGCCGAGGCCGATCGAGTCGTGGGTGAGCACGTAGATCACGCCGAGGTTGCCGAGCGCCGAGAGCCGCAGGGCGGGCTTGAGGTAGTCGAAGAACACGAAGAACGTGGCGCAGTAGGGGCGCAGGCCGGAGAGAGCCATGCCATTGCAGGCCGACGCCATGCCGTGCTCGCGGATCCCGAAGTGGAAGTTGCGGCCGCCGTAGGAGCCGGGCTCGAAGCTCTTCTCGGCCTGAATGAGCGTCATCGTCGAGGGTGCGAGGTCGGCCGACCCTCCCAGGAACCACGGCACGGCTGCACTCAACGCCTGCAAGACCTTGCCCGATGAGACGCGGCTCGCGAGCCCCTTCGCGTCGGCCGGGAACGTGGGGATCGCGGCATCCCAGCCGGCCGGGAGCCGGCCGTCGAGGAAGTCGTGGAGTTCGCCACCGAGCTGGGCGTGGGACTTCGCGTAGTCCGCAACCGTCTTCTGCCAGGCGTCGTGGGCCTGCCGGCCACGGGCACCGAACGTCTTCGTGAAGTGCTCGGGCACTTCCGGCGGCACGAGGAAGGCGGCATCGGCCGGCCAGCCGTAGGCCGCCTTCGCCCCCTTGATCTCGTCGGGGCCGAGGGGCGCACCGTGAGCCTCGTGGGAGCCCGCCTTCTTCGGAGCGCCGTAGCCGATCACGCTCTTCACGACGATGAGCGTGGGCTTCTTCTGCTCGGCCTTGAACGCGTGCAGGGCTTTGCGGAGCGCGGCGGCGTCATTCGCGTCGGCCACGTGTTCCACCCGCCAGCCGAGGCCCTCGAACCGCCGGCCGACGTCTTCGGTGAAGGCGAGGTGCGTCTCCCCCTCGATCGTGATCGAGTTGTCGTCGTACACCCAGCAGAGGTTCGAGAGCCCGAGGTGGCCGGCGATGGAAGCGGCCTCGGCCGCCACGCCCTCCATGAGGTCGCCGTCGCTGCAGAGCACGTAGGTGTCGTAGTCGAAAACCTCGTGGCCGGGCCGGTTGTAATGGGCGGCGAGCCACTTCGATGCCATCGCCATGCCCACGGAGTTGCCGCAGCCCTGGCCCAGCGGGCCGGTGGTCGTCTCGATGCCGGAGGTCATGTGGTGCTCGGGATGGCCGGCACACACGCTGTCGAGCTGGCGAAACTTCCTGATCTCGTCGAGCGACACGGCGGGCACGTCACGGGTGGCGTCGGCCGATCCGCCACGCTTGATGCCCGCGAGGTGAATCAGCGAATAGAGGAGCATCGACGCGTGGCCGCAGGAGAGCACGAAGCGGTCGCGGTTGGGCCAGGTGGGGTTGGCCGGGTCGTAGCGCAGGAACTCCTTCCAGATCGTGAAGGCGACCGGGGCCAGGGCCATCGGCGTGCCGGGGTGGCCGCTCTTCGCCGCCTCGACGGCGTCCATCGAGAGCGTGCGGATCGTGTCGATCGCGAGGCGATCGAGGTCGGTGGCGTGCGGGGCGCTCGCGGGGGCTGCGGACGATGCGGACATGCGGGAAGGACTCCTACAAAGGCATGATTTCGTGGCGGAGTCTACGCGCCTTGCGGAACGACCGTCAATTCATGGGTCGTGCCGTGCCATGTGACGGCGGTAGGCGTCGTCGAGGTCGGCGTAGCTCGTGCCGCAGAGGCGGGCGAGCGTGTCGGGTGAGACGGAGCCCGTGTAGATACGCACGAGATACTCGACGAACGCTTCGCGATGTCGCGAGTCGTCGCCGTTCATGAAGAAGTCTGCGAGGCCCGAGATCTGGCTGTAGATCGCCGGGAGGCGGTCGTCGGATTGCAACTCGGTGCGGCCGAGCCCGCAGAGTTCCTCGAGTGGCACGTAAAACCCGTCGTCGATGAGCCGCTCGCGCGCTGCTGGAGCGCGGCCGGCGTCGCGGCCGCCGAGCGTCCAGCCATCCTCCGCGGGGGTGAGGCTCTCGACGTAGCAGGCTGCAGCCTCGACGGCCCAGAAGCCGCACCGCTCGCCCGCGAGCGGGCTGGTCTTCCGCGTCTCGGCGAAGAGTTGATGCACGGCCTCATGGTGGATCGTGGACACGCCCGGCTCGTCGTCGCCTTTGCCGAGCGGAAAGAAATAGGCCGTATGGGTCGGCGTCCAGTAGAGGCCGAGCGTGCGGGCGATCGTCGGCTCGAGTTTCTCGAGTTCGGCGACGTAGGCCGCGCGGCCGGCGAACAGCGTGGCGGCGAACGGGCCGTGCGCCATCGGTCGCGAGCGCCCCTCGAACGCGCGCTCGAGGTCGGCCGGTTCGAGCATGAATCCGCCGAACGCCTGCCGCCATGCGTCATGGGCGAGTTCGAGTTCGCGGGCCAGCGCCGCGGCCGCCTCGGGTCCAGCCTGTGACGAGATCTTCCAGTGGTCGGAGAGCCGCGCCACTGGCCGGCCGGGCCGTGGCTCGGTCGGTCGGGCCAGCTGCGACTTCATGATCCAGCCGCGGACGGGATCGGCCACGTCGCCCGCGTCGAGCCGTTTTGCCGCCTCGGGCCAGACCCAGCGGCCGTCACGCTTGACCCAGCCCCCGGTCTTCCGCGCCCGCTCGTGGTCCGGATCGTCGCGAAGTGCCTCGTAGAGGAGCGCGATCGCGGTGGTCGAACGCTGCGCGAGCGGCTGCTTCACCGTTTCCTTGGCTCGCTCGTCCCGCGTGGCCAGTTTCGCGTGGGCCCGGGCGGCCTCGAGGGCGAGCACGAACAAGCCGGCTGCGCGGGTGCGACGCGCGGCGACGAAATCGGCCCAGATCGCCTCCTCGTCGGGCGTGTCGATGAAGTCGGGCGTGACGAGCGCGGCGGGAATCGCGAGCACACGCTGGCGGCCCGGGGTGTCGGGCAGTCGCCACCCGCCCACGAGGGCGGCGAGTTCGGCGTGGCCGCCGCGGTCGGCCCGCCGCGCGAGATCGGCGGCGGCCGCCTCCCACGCCTCGTCGAGTTTCTCCCGCGGGGTCGTTTCAGCCGCCGTGGCATCCCGCGCCGGGAGTCCGGTGGTGAGGACGACGACCACGGCGATGCGGGCGGCGGCCGAAGGCCATATCCGCCGCGTCGCCGCGCGGCAGGCGGTGACCGACAGATTGCCGAGGGCCGCCACCCCGTACACGGGATCGACGAGATAGTCCCACGCATTGTCCGACTCGAGGAGGCCGAACTGCCACGCCACGCCCGCGGCGACGAGCACGAGACCGAATCGATTCCGCGCCAGCATCAGCGCCCCGGCCAGCATGGCGGCCACCGCTGCGATGCCGGGCTCGCGCCAGCCGAACGCGTAGGGATCGAAGCGGCCGAGCCCGAGGGCGGCAGGGTAGAGCAGGATCGCCGCGCCCGCGCCCCACCAGACGGCGGCCCGTCGAGCCGCCGCGTCGAGCCAGGGTCGGGCGAGCCGGGGAGCGGCGACGAATTCGAGGAGCAGGATGCACAATGGAATCGAAAACGTCTGCCCGAGCCCGTGGAGCCAACGGCCGACAGACATTCCCGCCACCGGCACGAGCGTGACGCAGCCCAGGGCGATCGGCAGCCAGCGCGGGATCGGCTGCCGCACGAGATGCGCCGTGAATCGGACGAGCGCCGCGATCACGACGCCCCACACGAGCACGGGATACCACCACACCGGGCCCGTCATGCCACTGGCTCCCGACGTTGCGCGCGAAGCCAGGCCTCGTTCATGACGACGTGTCGTACACGCCGCATCTTCCAGGTGTAGACGAGATGCACGCGGCCGCAGCGGTCCTGCACCATGTACGGATAGGCGAACCGCTCCCCCGGCTCGTCGTCGAGCGTGGCCAGGCGGTGCCAGGTCTCGGCGGCCGGGTCGAACCGCACGAGGTCGAGCGTCGCGCGGCCCTGCCGGGCGAGGTTGCACGCCACGAGGACGGTGCCATCGGAGAGCCGCACCGCCGCCACGCTCGCGTCGGGATTCGGCACGGGAGTCGGCTCGGGCGTCGACCAGGTGCGGGCCGTGTCATCCGACCGCTGCACGACGAGCCTGTGGGCCGGCGAGTGGTCGCGAAGGAATGCCAGGCACCGACGGCCATCGAGGGGCACGATCGCCGGCTGAAGGAGCGATCGCCCCCCGGCGAGCCGCGTCTTGCGGACGCGCAAGTCGTCGCCCTCGGGCCGCAGCCAGAGCACCTCGGGAAACTTGCCGATGCACTCGTGGTAGACCGGCAGGACGATCTCGCCCGAATCGAGCCGCAGCGGGGCCCCCCGCACCAACTCGCTGATGTTGAAGAACGGGCTCACGGGGAGTCGGCGGCTCGTCGTCCACGTGACTCCGCCATCCATCGACGAACAGGCATTGAGCGTGCTGCCCGACCAGCCGCCGATCGCGATCGTGACGAAGACCAGCCACAGCCGGCCGGTGTCGTCCGGAAACACCACCGCGTTGCCGATCTTGTCGATGAACCGATCGAGTTGCGCGGTGGCCAGGCTGCGGTCGATGACGACCCGCGGCGGCGCCCAGGCGACCGGCTCGGCCGCATCGCCGGCGATCGCGGGCGCGGTCGTCAGCCACACGCCGACGTCGCGGGCCGTCTCGTACGATCCGGCATACCAGGCACACGCGAGGCCGCCGTCGGCCCGTTCGCAGAGGCTCGGGCAGTGCACATAGGGCACGGGCGGATCGTGGTCGATGAACCCGGTCACGAACAGGGGCGGCTCGTCGGCCGCCGGCACCGCAGCGAGTCGAAACGCCGAGTCGGCCGGCGACGTGGCCCGCTCACGGCGCGGCCACGCCCACACCGCGGCCGCACCGGCCGAAAGCACGCTCCGCCGCGTGAGATCGTCCATGATCTGTCCAGTCGCTTCCGGCGCACCGGAGCCGGGCCCGTGTGGGCGGTGTCGCTCAGGCTTCCTCGGCAAACGCCGAATCGAACTGCCGGTTGCTCGGAGCGAAGTCGAGGTTCTGCACGAACTCGCAGGCCTCGGCGGCGCCGTGCTCACGGTCCATGCCGCAATCCTCCCACTCGACCGAGAGCGGGCCCTCGTAGCCGATCTGGTTGAGCGCCCGGATGATCTCCTCGAAATCGACGCCCCCGCGGCCCGGCGAGCGGAAGTCCCAGCCCCGGCGCGGGTCGCCGAAGTTGAGGTGGCTGCCGAGGATGCCGCTCCGGCCGTTGAGCGTGACCACCGCGTCCTTGATGTGCACGTGGTAGATCCGGTCGTGGAACGTGCGGATGAACTCCACCGAATCGACCCCCTGCCAGTGCAGGTGGCTGGGATCGAAGTTGAAGCCGAACTCCTCGCGGCGGCCGAGCGCGTCGAGCGCCCGCTGGGCCGTGACCGTGTCGAACGCGATCTCGGTGGGGTGGACCTCGAGCGCGAACCGCACGCCGCACTCCGCGAACACGTCGAGGATCGGGTTCCAGCGGTCGGCGAATTCCTGGAAGCCGGCGGCGAGTATCGACTCGGGCACCGGTGGGAAGGAATACAGCAGATGCCAGATCGACGACCCGGTGAATCCGTTCACCACCGACACGCCGAGTTTCTGCGCGGCACGGGCCGTGTTCTTCATCTCTTCCGCGGCCCGCTTGTTGACGCCGTCCGGCTTGCCGTCGCCCCACACGTGCGGCGGCAGGATCGACTTGTGCCGCTCGTCGATCCGGTCGCACACGGCCTGGCCGACGAGGTGATTCGAGATCGCGTACACGGAGAGATCGTGCCGCTCGAGCGCGTCGCGCTTGGCTGCACAGTATCCGCTCTCCTGGAGCGCCTTCGTGACGTCGAAGTGGTCGCCCCAGCAGGCGAGTTCGAGCCCCTGGTAGCCGAACTCCTGCGCCTTGCGGGCCAGATCCTCGAGCGGCAGATCGGCCCACTGGCCGGTGAACAGCGTGACGGGACGGGGCATGGGGGCTCCTTCGGCGTGAACGGGGCTTGAACCGGACCAGATTCTGCCAGATTCGCGAGCCTGCGTTCAACTCGCTCGATCGGGCTTCAGGCTCCTCAACCGGAACGGGGAGGCTCGGGGCACGGCCAGCACCGGGCCGGCGCGGACGAAGTGACGATCTCGACGCAGTCCCGCGTCAGCCGCCGAGTTCGCGCAGGTAGTCGAGCGTGTAGATGCCGCTCGAGTGGCCGTCGGAGAACTCGATCGAGTAGGCGTACTGGCCGACCGGCTGCATGCCGGTGATCGCGAGCGGCGCGATCTCCTCCGGTGCCAGCACGGCGAGGGGATTCGGACGGACCGGTTCGACGCGCTTCTCGCGACAGGTGGCGCAGGGGCAGGCGTCGCGCAACAGCCGCGGCGTGTAGACGCTCGCGCCGCCATCGGTCCAGACGATCTCGATGGCACCGGGCGTGCGCGGGTCGTCGAGGCGGCGGAGGGCGCGGGGCAGCGGCTGCGACATGGGAACTTCGATCCTACAGCAGGATGCGAGCCGGACGTCGATCCACGATCCGGCGGCCCTTCCCCTCGAATCGCGGCAGGCTGCCGATCGGCACCGCCACGACACCGACTTTGAGCCCGAGCCGCACCTGGAACTCGCGGGCCACGCGGTCGGGGTCGGAGAGATGGTCCTCCACCTCGAGCGTGAGGGTGTCGAGGCTGGCGACGGTGTCGAGCGTGAGGCGGTATTCCACGATCTCGGGAAAGCTGCGGACGATGTCGTCGACCGCGCTCGGGAAGACGTTGACGCCACGGACGACGAGCATGTCGTCGGTGCGGCCGAGGATGCCTCCGTCGAGCCGGACCCACGGGCAGGCGGCGTCCCCGGGGGGCCAGCGCGGGCAGACGAGGTCACCGGTGCGATAGCGGATGACCGGCGCCCCGGTCCGGCCGAGCGTCGTGAGCACCAGTTCGGAGAGTTCGCCCTCGCCCGCCGGCCGCCCGGTCTGCAGCGAGAGGAATTCGGCGTGGAAGCAGGTTTCGATGACGTCGATCCCGCCACCGGCGAGCGTGCCGGCGCCCCAGGGGCCCACCTCGGTCGCCCCCGCGTGGTCGAGCACGTCGGCGCCCCAGGCCTCGGCGATCCGCGCCCGCACTCCGCCGATCGAGCCGCCGGGCTCACCGGCCACGATCACGAGCCGCACTCCCAGCCGCGCCGCGTCGAGTTTCTCCGCGAGCGCGACCTCGGCGAGGTGGAGCGCGTAGCTCGGCGTCGCGACGAGAACGGTGGCGGAGACGGTCCGGGCGAGTTCGAGCCGCGCGAGGCTCGACATGCCGCCGGTGGGGATGGCCATCGCGCCGCGTGCGACCGCGGCGTCGAACGCGCTCCAGAAGCCGGCGTAGGGGCCGAAGGACGAGGCGACGAGCACGCGGTCGCCGCCACGGACGCCGCCGCGGTCGAGGATCTCGCTCCAGCAGTCCATCCACCACGCCCAGTCGTCGGCGGTGTCGAACACCGGCAGCGGCCGCCCGTGGGTGCCGCTCGTCCGGTGAAAACGGACGTAGCGGTCGGGAGGCCACGTGAGGTTCGCGGGCGTGCCCGGGTGCGCACCGGCGACGAGCTCCTCCTTGTAGGTGAAGGGCCACTGCTCGAGGTCGGCGAGCGACTCCGGCGCGGCCGACACGCGCGCCAGTTTCTCGGCGTAGAACCGGTTGGACGGAAGGATGTCGCTCAGCAGCCCGCGCAGGCGTTCGAGCTTGAGCTGATCGAGGGCGGCGCGAGGGGGCTGGGCGGCTGCCATGGCGCGGAATTATGGCACGCCGAGGCCCGGGATTCCCTGCGCGGGTGCGTTCTGGACCGGGGCCTGGAACGCCGGCGCGGGCACCTGGGGTGGAAACACCGGTCCGGTGCCCGGCGGGGGCAGCGGCTGCGGCACCAGCGGCTGCGGCTGCAGGATCGGCATCTGCGCCGGCGGCGGCGCCGGAATCGGCTGGGGCACCACGACGGCCGGCGCGACGGGCGCCGGCGGCGGAGCGGGCAGGCTGCCGGCCGACAGGCGGGCCTGCTCGGCCCGGGCCACGACCTCCTCCGGCGGCGTCGCAGCCATCGGCGTCATCGCGAGATCGACGACGCGCTCGTCGCGGATTTCCGCCGGCCACAGGTTCTCGGAGAAAAAGTCGAGTGGAAACACCTGGTACCAGGGGAGCGGAAACGGCTGGCGCACCGTGAGCGTCTCGTAGCCGTCCTTGACGAGGCGGATCTTGCGGGTGCCGTAGTAGATGAAGTCGGTGGACACCGGGGTGGTGCCGACCTGGTAGTCGTCCACGTACACGAGCGCACCGGGAGGATTGCTGCGGATCGTCATCCGACGCTGGACGCACCCCGTGGCCACCAGGCAGGCGACGAGGAGCAGGATGCACGACGGCACGCGGGCGGCGGCGCGGTTCATGCCGCGGACGATACGGATCGGGCTTGCGGGTCGCCAGTGCAGCGTCAGGCCGCGGGTTTTCCGCACTTTGCCCGGGCAGACGCGTATCGCCCCGGCCGCGCGACCTCGCTAGAATCCGGCCACTGGACGCACCCCGAGGTTCGCGACGCGTGGGCAAAGGCACGAGCCTCATCTACTCCGATCGCAGCGACGTCGGCCGCCGCCGGGCGAACAACCAGGATTCCCGCTCGGTCCTGCCGCCCTCGAGCCCGCAGCAATACCGCACCCGCGGCTGGCTGTTTCTCGTGGCCGACGGCATGGGCGCCCATGCCGCGGGCGAGATGGCCAGCGGGATCGCGGCCGAGCGGGTGCCGCTCGTGTACGAGAAGTCGGCCCAGCACTCGCCGGCCTTCGGGCTCCGCCGCAGCATCGAGCAGACGAACGCCGAGATCAACGCCAAGGGGGAGAGCGCCGAAGAGTTTCGCGGCATGGGCACCACGTGCACGACGCTCGTCATCGTGCCGCGCGGCGCCCTCGTGGGGCACATCGGCGACAGCCGCGTCTACCGCGTGCGCGATCGCACCGTCGAGCAGCTGTCGCGCGACCACTCGCTCGTCTGGGAACTCGAACTGGCCGGCGGCATGTCGCGCGAGCAGGCGGCCGGCGCCGCCCCCAAGAACATCATCACGCGGTCGATGGGGCCCCACCCGGAGGTCGACGTCGATCTCGAGGGACCGTTTCCCGTCGAGGAGGGCGACACCTTCGTTCTCTGCAGCGACGGCCTCTCCGGGCAGCTGGAGGATGCGGAGATCGGCCTGCTGGCGTCGGAACTCGAGCCGCGCGAGGCGACGGCTGCCCTCCTCGGGCTGGCGCTGGTGCGGGGCGCGCCGGACAACGTGACGGTGATCGCGGTCCGGGCCGGCCCGGAGGAGGTGTCGAAGGTTGCCTCCGGCGAGCCGCCCTGGCCGCTCACCGAGGCTCCGGCCACCGCGGCCGGCCGGGGCTCGCTCCCCTGGAAGTGGCTCGCCGCCGCCGCCGTCAGCCTGTTCGCGGCGCTCGTCTGCATCGGCTTGTGGCGGGGCGACGGCAGCGCGCCCAGCGACTCCGGGCTCGCCGGCGCCGTCTTCCCGGTACTCGCCGGCGGCGCATTGCTCGCGTTTCTCGGCTCGCTCGTCGCGGCGTTCATCGGCTTTCTCTCCCCCGTCGACGGCGAAGTGCGCGTCCTGGTTCCGGGTCGCCAGCTCGGCAAGGGCCCCTACCGATCGTCGAGCTGCGCCCCCTCCGACGCCCTCGTCGAGCGGATCGTGGCCAGCATCGAGTCAGCGGCGGCCGGGCTGCCCGATGCCGAGCGGGAGCGGACCACCGGGATCCTGTCCAGCGTCCGACGGCATGCGGCCGAGGGGGCGTTTCACGAGGCCGTGGTGGCCGTCGCGCAGGCCATCTCGATCTACGCGCGTGCGGTCGAGCAGGCACGGGGCGACACGGTGGCCGGCCCGGTTTCGGAACCATGAAGCTCATCACCCGCTACGTCCTGAGCGAGCTGCTGCAGGTGTTCCTCGTGGCCCTGTCGGCACTCACGCTGTTCATGCTCGTGGTCGGCCTCGTGAAGGAGGCGCAGCAGCAGGGGCTCGGCATGCTGCAGATCGCCCAGCTCGTTCCCTACGTGCTGCCGGAGGCGATGCGGTTCGCCGTGCCGGGCACGATGCTCTTCGCCGTGGCCAGTCTCTTCGGGCGGATGTCGGCGAGCAACGAGATCACGGCCCTCAAGGCGGCTGGCATCTCGCCGACGGCCGCGATCTGGCCCGCGCTCGGCCTGGCCGTCGTCGTGAGCTTCGTGTCGGTGTGGCTCAACGACGTGGCCGTGTCGTGGGGACGGGACGGCGTGCGCCGCGTGATCGTGGGCAGCGTCGAGGACATCATCTACGGCCGGCTGCGACAGCAGCGGTCGTACAGCACCGCGAAGCTGTCGATCAACGTCAAGGGGGTCGAGGGGCGGAAGCTCGTCCGCCCCACGCTCTCGTTCCAGCCGGGCGGAGAAACGGCGCCCGTGACCGTGTCGGCGGCCGAGGCCCAGATGCGGGCCGATCCGCAGGCCGCCACGCTGACGATCACCTGCCGCAACGGCACGCTCCACGTGGGAGACGTGAAGGCGGTGTTTCCCGACACGATCGAGCGGGTCGTTCCGCTCGACGCCGTGAGCCGGAAGGAAACGTCCACCACGAGTCCGTCCGACATCCCCCTCGCCGATTTCCCGAAGGCCCGCGTCGAGCAGGTCGCCCTGCTCGGCCGGATTCGCCAGCTCGAGGCCGCGAAGACCGCGATCGGCATGTTCACGGGGCGGCTCGAACAGACGTTGCCGGCATTCACCGAGCCTGAGAGGCAGCAGGAGAAGCAGGCGATCGCCCGCCTCAACCGCATCATCATGGAGCCGTGGCGGCGCTGGGCGAACGGCTTCAGTTGCCTCTGTTTCGTGCTCGTCGGCGCCCCGATGGCGATCCGCATGCGCAACGCCGACTTCCTCACGAGCTTCTTCCTCTGCTTCCTGCCGATCCTCGTCGTCTATTACCCCGTGTTCATGCTCGGGATCTCGCGCGTGAAGGCGGGCGTGATGCCGCCACCGGCCGTCTGGATGGGCAACGTGCTGATCACGCTCTGGGGCCTGTGGCTGATGCGCCGCGTCGTCCGCGGCTGACGCGCGGTGAACGCCCCACGTGCCGGTCAACTC
>Ga0209189_1000330_pt1 | contig 40211 bp, 31 predicted proteins | sample C_130820_EF_Meta_FD_187308 | JGI IMG/M metagenome (GOLD analysis project Ga0209189, IMG submission 187308) | Freshwater microbial communities from Lake Croche, Canada to study carbon cycling - C_130820_EF_MetaG (SPAdes) (version 3) | ecosystem: Environmental > Aquatic > Freshwater > Lake...
GGTCTTTTTCACCCGACCTATTATCCGGGCGATAATCAAAGTTGCGGACATTGTGGAGGGTGATGAAATCCCCGTTCACCTCGGCCCATGGCTCCCGGGAGACCTCAGTCTGCCAGTTTCGTCCATTACTCGGCCGAAGGAATCCCCACCAGAGGGTCACGATTACGGCGAGCGCAACGGCCACCAACCCAGCCAATCGGCGTCCCATTGCCCAAAGCACCAGCAGAACCAGAACCGCGATCAGATACCCGAAGGCAACCGGATGACCCGGGGACGCCACGGGACAATCGAACCAGAGGGCTCCGAACGCCCACGCTATCCAGCCCAGGATCAGCATCCAGAGCAGCATCCAGAGCAGCAGGGAGCCGGAGACCGTCAGGAGTTGTTTCAGAAAGGCTTTCATTGGGCGCTCTGGTTTTCCCGGTTCTCCAAAAAGACTTCGGTCCGAACAGCCTCGGATTCGCCGCGCGGGAGCACGGATCTCACTGAGCCCCCGGGGGCCTGGCCTTTCTGCGGCGCTGGGAGTCGGCGACGAACTCCTCCTGGGCGTTGAAGCGCTCTCCCTCCATGGTGCGGAGGTGGTAGAGGCCGGAAGTGTCCATCACGCGTGCCTTCACGTTGTCCTTCCAGAACCAGTCGATGATCTCCTGGACATGGGCATGGACGCGCGGATTGCTGATCGGGAAGCCGGTCTCAACGCGACGGAAGAGATTGCGCGGCATCCAGTCGGCGCTGCCAAGGTAGATTTCCGGTGAACCGCCGTTCTCGAAGCGGATGATGCGGCTGTGCTCGAGGAACCGTCCGACCAGGCTCCTCACCTCGATGTTTTCGCTGACACCCGGAATACCGGGTCGCAGGCAGCAGATCCCGCGGATCAGGAGTCGCACCTTGATGCCGGCGCGAGAGGCGCGGTAAAGGGCATCGATCATGCTCTCTTCCACGAGGGCATTCATCTTCACGAAGATGTCGGAAGGGCGTCCCGCATCGGCATGTTCGATTTCGCGGTCGATCAGATGGATCATTCCCTCGCGCAGGTCATAGGGGGCCATCAGAAGCCCGTTCATTCCGGGGAACTTGGAGACACCGGTCAGGATATTGAACATTGTCGCCACGTCGGAAGTGAGATCCTCGCGGGCCGTGAGCAAGCCGAGGTCGGTGTAGAGGCGTGCGGTAGAGGGATGGTAGTTTCCCGTGCCGAGGTGTGCGTAGCGGCGGATCACCTCGCCTTCCTGACGGACGACGAGCATCGCCTTGGCGTGGGTCTTGAGTCCGGCGATGCCGTAGATGACATTCACGCCCGCCTCACGCATGAGGCGCGCCCACTTGATGTTGGCCGCCTCGTCGAAGCGGGCCTTCAGTTCAATGACGACGGTGACCTGCTTGCCGTTTTGGGCGGCATGAATGAGGGAAGCGACCAGCGGCGAGTCGGAGCTGGTGCGGTAGAGGGTTTGCTTGATCGCCAGGACATTCGGGTCCTCGGCGGCCTGACCAAGAAAATCGAGCACCGTCTGGAAGCTGTCGTAGGGATGCTGCATCAGGATGTCCCCCTTGCGGATATGCCAGAAGATGTCGGCCTCCTCGTTGAGCGAGACGACGGTGGCGGGGGTGAATCGCTTGTCGCGGAGATCGGGGCGGTCGATCGAGAGGGCCAGCGGCATGAGCCGCGTCAGGTTGATCGGCCCCTCGTGGCGGTAGAGATCACCATGACCGAGATTAAAGATCTCCAGCAGCCGGTTGGCCACATCATCGGGGCAGTCATTCTGGACTTCCAGGCGCACCGCCGCGCCACGGTTCACATGCCGGAGCTCTTCCTCGATGGCGTGGAGCAGGTTGTCGGCTTCCTCCTCGTCGATGTAGAGGTTGCTGTTGCGGGTGACGCGGAAAAGATGGGCGCCCAGCACCTTCACCCCGTGGAAGAGTGTCCCGGCATAGTGCTGGATGAGACTGCCGAGGAAGACGAAGTCGTGGCCCTGCTCGTCGGTCTGGTTTGCAAAGGGTACGACACGGGGCAGGATGCGGGGCACCTGGACGACGGCAAGGTCGGTGTTGATACCCTCCCCTTCGAGGTGGACGATGATGTTCAGGCTCTTGTTCAGGAGCTGGGGGAAGGGGTGGGAGGGGTCGATCGCGAGGGGCGTCAGAACCGGGAAGATCTGGTTGTGGAAAAACTTCTCGAAATGCTCGCGCTCGGCGTCGGGGACATTGGGGAAGTTGTGGAAGCGGATGTTTTCCGAGGCAAGGCCCGGCTCCACCTCCTCGTTCCAGCAGCGGTACTGGTCCTCGACCTGCCTGCGGGCGCGCTTGGCGATCGCGGCGAGCTCGGACTTGGGCGACATCCCGTCCGGGGCAAGCGCGACCGAGCTCATCTGCACCTGCTGTTTCAGACCGGCCACGCGGATCTCGAAAAACTCATCGAGGTTTGAGCTGACGATGCAGAGGAATTTCAGACGCTCCAGGAGGGGGTTCTCCTTGTCGAGCGCCTGGTCGAGCACGCGCTGGTTGAACTCCAGCCAACTCAGACCCCTGTTGATGAAGTGCGATGCATTCCCCGTGTCCATGAAACCTCTATCGTGCGATGTCTACGGTCGGGGTCAAGGGGTGATTTGTGACACCGGCGCAACAGGCGCGGATGAAAGGATGAAACCGACCGTCCGGTGAAGCCTTGCCCGTGGCCCTTTGAACTCGCGCTTCTTAAGGCGTTCGGCTTCCGCCGGCCGGAGTTTTCCTCCCGCAACGGCCTCCATGCGATTTGATCAGCGATTCCCTGAGTTCCTTGAGTTCCCTGAGGGTCCACGGGGGCACGCAACATCCTCCCCGTGTGTTTCCTTACGAATCACGTTGCCATGAGGGCTCTTCCTTCGCGACAACATGGGCGTGTTCAGAGCCGCCGCCCCCTTTCTGAAAAATCCGCGCCTCGGTCTCGTGGCGGGTTTGGCTGTCGCGGTGCTGCTTCAGTCGTGCGGCGCATGGATCGATCCCTACACAACGCAGGTGATCCTGTTTGCGGCGATCAATGTGATCCTTGCCGTGAGCCTCAATCTCGTGATGGGCGAGACCGGCCAATTTTCCCTCTGCCATGCGGCCTTCATGGCGGTCGGGGCCTACACCTCGGCGCTCCTGACGGGCAAGGCGCTCCCCATGCTCTTTCCCCATCTTTCTTGGACGGGCACCTCGCCGGCATCGCAACTGACCTTTCTCCCCGTGCTGGTGATCGGGGGTGGGGTGGCGGCCCTTGCCGGGCTGATCGTGGGAGGGCCCTCGCTCCGGTTGCGGGGCGACTACCTTGCCATGGTGACGCTCGGCTTCGGTGAGATCATCCGCGTGCTTCTTCAGAACACGAATTTCGTCGGCGGCGCCCGCGGTATGGAGGGGATTCTTCCCGCCACCAATCTTCTCTGGGCTGTGGGAGCCGCCGTTCTGACCCTCTACACTATGATCGCGCTGGTGCGCTCCACGTACGGTCGCGGATTCCAAGCCGTGCGTGACGACGAGATCGCCGCGGCCGCGATGGGAATCGATACAACCCGCTTCAAGGTCACGGCCTTTGTGATCGGGGCCTTCTTCGCGGGAGTCGCCGGTGCCCTCTACGCCCATGCCGTGGAGTTCATCAGCCCCGACGGGTTCAATTTTCTCCGTTCCTTCGAGATCATCGTGATGGTGATTCTTGGCGGACTGGGCCGGCCCGTTGGCGTGGCGAGCGCCGCGATTCTGATCACGCTGCTCAATGAGTGGTTGCGCGATCTCTCCCAGTACCGGATGGTCGTCTACGCCCTGATCATCATCCTTTTCATGATCCTCCGTCCGTCCCGATCCCTTGCGCCCTTTCTGCTACGGATCAAATCCCGGGGTAAGAAGCCCGCCTCCGCATGACGACATCTTCGTGCAAGGCCCTTCTTGAGGCCAGGAATTGCTCCCTGCGGTTCGGCGGCATCGCGGCGCTAACCAAGGTCTCCCTCCGGATCGCTCCGGGTGAATTGGTCGGGCTTATCGGGCCGAACGGCGCGGGGAAGACATCCCTCTTCAACATCCTGACGGGTGTTTACCGCCCGACAGAGGGTGAGGTGCTCTTCGATGGGCGGCCGGTGACCGGACTCCCTCCGCACTTCATCAACAGGCTGGGAATGGCGCGCACCTTCCAGAACATCCGGCTCTTCGGATCCCTTGATGTGAGCATGAACGTACGCACGTCCTTCATCGCACGACTGCGCAACGGTCTGATCCACACGGTGTGCCGAGGACTGTCCTTCCGCGCCGAGGAGGAATCGATCCGGGAAGAAGGGCGGCGCCTGCTTGCCTACTTCGGCCTGCAGGAGGCCGCCTCCAATCCGAGTCGCAGCCTTCCCTACGGCGACCAGCGGCGCCTTGAGATCGTCCGGGCACTCGCGACCAAGCCGCGCCTGCTTCTCTTGGACGAGCCGGCTGCAGGCATGAATCCCACCGAGAAGGAGGAACTCAAGCGGCTCATCGGGCAGATCCGCGCCGAGTTCGGAACGGCAATCCTGCTTGTGGAGCACGACATGAAGGTCGTCATGGGAATCTGCGAGCGCGTCGTGGTGCTGGATCGCGGATGCCTTCTCTCCTCCGGGACACCCGCCGAGGTGAGGTCTGATCCGAAGGTAATCGCCGCGTACCTGGGAGCGTCCGCTGAGAATCAGGAAGCAGCATGAGCATCAGGATCGAGCCGATGCTGGAAGTCAGGAATCTCGCCGTCCGGTACGGAGGGATTCAGGCCCTGCACGATGTCTCCCTCGAAGTTCCCAAGGGGAGCATCGTCACCCTCGTCGGAGCCAACGGAGCCGGCAAATCCACGACGTTGCGAACGATCTCCGGGCTGGTTCCCGCCGCATCGGGATCGATCTTTTTCTCGGATGAGGAGATCACCGGATGGCCCGCTCACCGCATCGTTGCGGCTGGCCTGGCCCATGTGCCCGAGGGGCGCCTTGTCTTTCCCGACCTGACCGTGAAGGAAAACCTGATGATGGGGGCATACCTCCGCAGGGGTCGGAAGGAGATTGCCGCGGATCTGGAATGGGTCGGCGAGTTTTTCCCCCGACTCCTGGAGCGGATTACCCAGCAGGCGGGAACCCTGAGCGGCGGTGAGCAGCAGATGCTGGCCATCGGTCGCGCGCTCATGGGGCGGCCTTCCTGCCTGATGCTCGACGAACCCTCGCTTGGCATCGCCCCGATTCTGGTGGAGACGATTTTTGCCCGACTGGTCGATCTGAATAAGGAGCGAGGGATGACCATGCTACTCGTCGAGCAGAATGCCTCGCTGGCCCTGAAGGTGAGTCATTATGCCTATGTGCTGGAGACCGGGAGGATCCACCTGGATGGTCCATCCTCAGAGATCAGGGACCGTCCCGAGGTGCGGGCGGCTTATCTCGGCCACTAGCCTGGCCGAGAGTGAAAAGTCCCACGTGAAAGGCTGAAGGGATGGGGCGCCGGTCGGGACATAGGTAACGGGCGCATTTCCTCTTCTTGAGGGTGAAAAGTTTCGGATTCTTTTCCTGCCCGCCCTATCCCCTTGCCCTTGAAGGCGCTCCTAGGCTACCAAGGAAATCTATGGTTTTTTCCGCAACAGCCCTTCTTCTCGATGCCTCCTCCTCCGCCGCTGGAGCGCAGGCGCCCAGCCCGATCACCCAGTTTGCCCCGCTGATCTTCATAGGCGTCATCTTCTATTTCCTGCTGATCCGTCCCCAGCAGAAACAGCGCAAGGAACAGCAGAAGCTGATCGAGGCTCTCAAGACGGGTGACAAGGTGATCACCGGCGCCGGGATCCACGGCATGATTTCCAATGTCAAGGAGCGCACTGTTCTCCTGAAGGTTGCCGACAACGTGAAGATCGAGATCGACAAGGCCGCCGTGGCCACAGTCGTCACACGCTCCGCGGAAGAGTCCTCCGAGAGCGCCTCGTAACATTCAGCCTGATCCCCCCAACCTTCACGCACCCATGACTCCGCTCCTCACCTTTTTCTTCGGACTGCTTCTGCTCGGTCTCTTCGCTTGGTATTTCTCCACGGAGAGCGACGGGAAGAAACGCTGGCTGGGAGCCGTGCTGACTATCCTGCTTGTCCTGTTCTGCCTCGACTCGGCGACCCCTCCCTCCCGGAAGATCAAGCTGGGTCTTGACCTGCGCGGCGGCACTTCCTTCCTGCTCCAACTGGTTCCGCAGAATGGCCAGGAGATCACCGGCGACATGCTTCAGCAGGCGGTGGAGGTGATCCGCAAGCGTGTTGACAAGTTCGGCGTCAGCGAACCGGTTATCGCCCCGCAGGGAACGCAGCGGATCCTGGTCCAGATTCCCGGTCTTGATCCCGCTCAGATCCAGTCGACCAAGGAACAGCTTCAGCAGGTGGCAAAGCTCGAGTTTGCGGAGGTGCACCGCGATTCGGAGACCCTGATCCCCCAGATCGAGAAGGGAGAGGCGATCGTTCCTCCCGGGTTCGTGATCAGGGAGCATGCGCAGAGCATTCAGGGGAAGGATGTCAGCGAGAAGCTCCTCATCAAGAGGGAGGCTGATCTGAGCGGCGAGCATGTCACCAAGGCCTTTGCCTACTTCGACAATCAGGGCTACGGCGTTTCGCTCAATCTCGACGGTGACGGAGCCAAAACCTTCTTTGAGTTGACCACCGCGCTTGCCCCGCACCACGGTCGGGTGGCCATCCTTCTCGACGGCAAGATCCAGAGTGCTCCCGCCATCAGGAACGGCCCGATCGCCGGAGGGCAGGCGACCATCACCGGCAATTTCAAGGAGAAGGAGGCCCGGGAGTTGGCCAGCGTTCTCGAGAACCCTCTCCGCACCCCCGTTACGATCGAGGAGACCCGCAGTGTCTCCCCCACGCTTGGAGCTGACTCGATCCGAAGCGGCATTGTCTCCGGACTGGGCGGTCTGGCGCTCGTGATGCTCTTCGTCCTCGTCTACTACCGTCTGGCCGGATGCGTCGCCCTGCTCGGCCTGCTCATCAACATCGTGATCCTCTTCGGCATGATGGCGATGTTCCACTTCGTCCTGACCCTTCCCGGCATAGCCGGCATCATCCTGACGATCGGTCTCTCGGTGGATGCGAACGTGCTCCTCTACGAACGCCTGCGCGAGGAACTGGCCGCCGGAAAATCACTCGGAGCCGCCATCGACGGCGCCTACAGCAAGGCTTTCAGCGCGATCTTTGACGCCAATGCAACAACCCTGATCACCGCCGGGATCCTCTTCTGGCAGGCGACGGGGCCGGTCCGTGGATTTTCGGTCACCCTGATGCTCGGCATCATAGCCTCGCTCTTCTCGGCAATCCTCTTCACCCGCACCGCCTTCCGCTGGATGATGAAGTTCGCGGGCCTGAAGCGTCTCACCATGGCCAATCTGGCCCCGCGCCATCGGTTCGACTTCCTCGGGAAGCGGGTGCTGGCCGTCTTTGTCTCCTTGGTCCTGATCGGCGGATCCCTGGCTTTCTTCGGGAAGCGCGGAGCCGACAACTTCGGCATCGACTTCCGCGGAGGAGACCTGCTTGTCATCGATTCCCAACCCTCCCTCACCATTGCCGAGGTCCGCGCCGCCCTCGAACCCCTTCACCTCACGGAGGAAACCATCCAACTCGAGCAGGCAGGCACCCAGCAGATGCTTGCAATCCGGAGCGCCGAGGACACCTCCGGAAAAATCTTCGCAAAGCTGAAATCCAGCTTTCCTGATCGCAAGGTTGCCGCCGCCCAGCAGGAGAAGGTCGGGGCCCAGATCGGCATCGAGTTTGCCAAGAAAGCGCTTCTGGCGCTTGGCTTGGGAATGGTCGGCATCCTGATCTACGTGACGCTCCGTTTTGAGTTCTCCTTCGCTGTCGGGGCCTTGGTCGCCCTGCTCCACGATGTGATCATCACGGTAGGCGTCTTCTCGCTCACCGGTGGTGAACTCTCGCTCGTGATGGTCGGAGCGATCCTGACGATTGCGGGTTATTCGATCAACGACACCATTGTCGTCTATGACCGTATCCGCGAGGGTCTCCGCAACAGGACGGGCGGCAGTGTCGAGGCGCTCATGAACCGCAGCATCAACGAAACTCTCGGTCGCACAATGCTGACCGGCGGACTGACGCTTCTCTCGGTGGCCTCGCTCTTCTTCTTCGGCGGAGCGGTGCTCAAGGACTTCGCCTTCGCGATCCTGATCGGCATCCTGGTGGGAACCTATTCCTCGGTCTTCGTCGCCTCGCCGATCGTTCTCTGGTGCTCGAAGTTGGGCGACAAGAAAGCCGCCGCCGGCAAATAGTCGACCGCCTCGTCGATCTTTTCACCCTCCGCCGACCCATGTCCCTTCTCGTTCTCGGTTCCATCGCCCTCGACACAGTCAAGACACCGCTTGAGGAGCGCGCCGACCTGCTCGGCGGCTCGGCCTCCTACGCCGCGGTAGCGGCCAGCTTTTTCACCCCGGTGAATCTTGTCGGCATCGTCGGCGACGATTTTCCCGAGGAGAACATCGAGTTCTTCAAGGGCCGGAGCATCGATCTGGAGGGTCTGCAGGTGGTTCCGGGAAAGACCTTCCGCTGGTCGGGGGAATACATGTGGGACATGAACCAGCGCGAGACGCGCTCGGTGGAGTTGAATGTCTTCGAGAACTTCACCCCCGATCTTCCCGAAGCGTACAGGTCGGCACGGATGGTTTTGCTTGGCAACATCGCGCCCGCTCTCCAGCACCATGTGCTGGACCAATTGACCCGGCCCCACTTCGTGATTGCCGACACGATGGATCTCTGGATCAACATCGCCAAGGAAGAACTCCTCCGGTTGATCGCCCGCGTCGACATGCTGATCCTCAACGACGGGGAGGCGCGTGAACTGACCGGCGAGACAAGCCTCATCAAGGCGGGTCGCCGTATCCGCGAGATGGGGCCCTCGGCGGTGGCCATCAAGAAGGGTGAGCATGGCTGCCTCCTCTTCGGTGACGGGCAGTTCTTCAGTTGCCCCGCCTATCCGCTGGAGGATATCCACGATCCGACCGGTGCCGGCGACTGCTTTGCGGGAGGGTTGGCCGGTTATCTCGCCTGCCGTCATCTTTCCGATGCCGACCTGTCGGAGAAGAAGGAAATTCCCTTCGAGTACCTGAAGCAGGCCGTGGTCGAGGGGAGCGTGATCGCGAGCTTCAATGTCGAGTCCTTCAGCATGGACCGCCTGCGCGCCGTCACCAAGGCCGACATCACCGAGCGCTACGGGATCTTCCGCACGCTTAGTCGTTTCGAGGCTGTTTAAGAGGTTTCCTTAGGACCGCTTCAAGCCATCGGCCTTGTCGGGGTCGTTGCTACGCTCCATGATGGGAGAGTCATGACAAGGACCGCCTCAAACGGATCGTCCGCACCCCCACCGCTTCTCCCTCCGGAGGATCTTTACCCGCTGCTGGAGTGTCGACACAGCGACCCTCACCGGATCCTCGGCGTGCGTCCCGTTCCGAAAGCCGCCGCCGGAACTCCGGGGAGTGTGGCGAGGGTTTTTCATCCGGGGGCAAAGGCTGTGTCGCTACTTGGGCGTGATGGCCGGAAGTTGCAGCTGACGAAGGTGCATGCGGATGGCCTCTTCGAGGCCTCCGCTCCGGCAGGTTTTCCCGTGACGCCGGATGGTTACACGATCGAGGCGACCTTTGCCGGCGGGAACACCTGCTTGTATCCCGATCCGCATGCCTTCGCTCCGACGCTCGGAGAGGTGGATCTCTACCTTCTGGGCCAGGGTGAGCATCTTGAGGTCTACCGGGTTCTTGGGGCGCATCTCAGGACGGTCCACGGCATCGCCGGAACTTCCTTCGCTGTCTGGGCACCGAACGCTCAGCGGGCGAGCGTGGTGGGGGATTTCAACGAATGGGACGGCCGTCGGCACATGATGCGCCGGCTCGGGGGATCCGGTGTCTGGGAGATCTTTCTTCCCGGGGTGTCCGAGGGGGATCACTACAAGTTCGAGATCCGCGGACCACACGGCGATGTCTTCCTCAAGACGGATCCCTATGGCTTCTTTGCCCAGCATGATCTGCGCACAGCCTGCATGGTCACCGACCTCGGCCGCTATCAATGGAGCGACTCCGCATGGATGGAGCGGCGCGCCCGCCGCAACGCCTATGCCGAGCCTATGTCGGTCTACGAGGTGCACCTCGGATCCTGGCGCCGCAGGCCGGAGGAGAACGACCGGCCCTTGAGCTACCTGGAGCTGGCCGAGGAACTCGTTGCCTATGTCTCGGAGATGGGCTTCACCCACGTGGAGTTCATGCCGGTGATGGAGCATCCCTTCGACGGCTCCTGGGGTTACCAGGTGGTGAATTTCTTCGCGCCGAGCAGCCGCTTCGGAAATCCCGACGAGTTTCGTCATCTCATCGATGCACTGCATCGCGCCGGCATCGGGGTCATCCTCGACTGGGTGCCGGGACATTTCCCCAAGGATGCGCACGGGTTGGCCCGCTTTGACGGCACGGCGCTCTACGAGCACGAGGATCCGCGACTCGGGGAGCACCGCGACTGGGGGACATTGATTTTCAACTACGGCCGCAACGAGGTGAGGAACTTCCTGATCGCGAACGCCCTCTTCTGGCTTGACCAGTATCATATCGACGGCCTTCGCGTGGACGCGGTGGCCTCCATGCTCTACCTCGACTACTCGCGCAAGGCGGGTGAGTGGGTGCCCAATCGGTTCGGTGGGCGGGAGAATCTCGAGGCGCTCGAGTTCCTGAAGGCTTTCAACACCGCCTGCTACGCGCGCCATCCCGGCATCATGACGATTGCCGAGGAGTCGACGGCCTGGCCCGGTGTTTCGAAGCCGGTCTATGACGGCGGTCTCGGGTTCGGCTTCAAGTGGAACATGGGTTGGATGAACGACTCTCTCCGTTACATCGCCCGTCCGCCCATCCATCGGAAGCATCATCAGGGGGAAATTACTTTCTCGATGCTTTACGCCTACCATGAGCACTTTGTCCTGGTTTTGAGCCATGACGAGGTGGTGCATGGCAAGGGGTCCCTGCTGAACAAGATGCCGGGCGACGACTGGCAGAAAGCCGCAAATCTCCGCATGTTCCTGAGTTGGATGTGGACGCATCCCGGCAAGAAACTGCTCTTTCAGGGAGGGGAATTCGGGCAGTGGCGTGAGTGGGATCACGCCCACAGCGTCGACTGGCATCTCCTCGGGTATCAACCGCACGCAGGAATGCAGCGACTCGTGAAGCGACTCAATGAGGTCTATCGTTCGGAACCCGCCCTCTTTGCCTTGGATGACCGACCGGAGGGATTCGAGTGGATCGATTTCAACGATTCCGACAATACGGTCTGGTCCTTCCTTCGCAAGGCACCCGTCGGCAGCGGGGCTTCTGACCTGCTGGTCGTGGTCAATGCCACTCCGGTTGTCCGGTACGGGTATCGCCTCGGAGTCCCTGTGCGCGGAACGTATGCGGCAATCCTGAATTCCGATGCGGAGGAGTTCGGAGGTAGCGGATGTGCGTGCAGTACGAACATTGAATCCCGCGAGACCGGAGCCCATGGTCGGAATCAATCCATCGAGGTCGCACTTCCTCCGCTAGCCATCTTGATCCTGAGGGTTCCCAACCACCCGATGTCTCAAAAAATATGTCCTTAAAAAGATCACAAAATGCACTTGACGATGGAGTCTCGCACGACCATTTTGCCCTAGCCTAAAGCAGTCCCATCGCGAATAAACCAAAACCCTCCCCTCCAATCCCATGAAAACCCTGAAGACCCTCCGCGGCAAATTCGCCGCATTCACCCTCATCGAACTCTTGGTCGTTATCTCGATCATCGCGGTTCTGGCCTCGCTGGCCCTGCCCGCGATCACCGGAGCGCTGGTCAAGGGACAGATCACCCAGACGACCAGCAACTATCGACAGCTTTATCTTGCCAGTCAGAGTGCTTCTCTGGACGCCAGTGCATCAGGTGGCTCAAACTCAGGTTTTCCGGGAGATAGCGGTACCATCGCTGGATGGACAGCGGCGCTCGTTCCCAACTACCTCTCCGGAACGGCCTTCACCAACCTCCTTTCGGTGAAGGGAGGAACCACAAACACCTCCGTATACAATGCCACCTCCTCTGGTGACTCAAGCACCGTGATGCTCTCCACAGCAAATGTCAGCTCCAACCAAGTGAATAACACGGCACCCTACAACCTGAAGGGCGGCTGTTTTGTGACGGTTTCCGGTGCCGCTGTCAGTATTACCGGCACGAATGCATCGCCAACCACGAATGCGGTTTGGACCAACACGATCCAATAAACACGTCTCTTCAATAATCAAAAGAAAGGGGAGCCGGAAGGCTCCCCTTTTTTGTCTCTCGACACTTTCTTCCCTTTCAAGTGACATCAATCTCCGATTCATGGCCTCGAAACCTCCATCCAAGAAAAACAGGAAATCCCAATCATCCGCGAAAGCCTCCTCCGTGGAGCGGGGTCCTGTCATGAACGGGGCTGAGATCCTGGTCGCCTCTTTGGAGCGCGAGGGGGTTGATTATGTCTTTGCGTATCCCGGCGGGTGCTCCATGCCCATCCATCAGGCCCTCACCAAATCAAAGAAGATCCGCACCATCCTGCCACGTCACGAGCAGGGGGGGGGGTTCGCGGCCGAGGGATATGCCCGAGTGACCGGCAAGGCTGGCGTCTGCATGGCGACCTCCGGCCCCGGGGCGACCAATCTCGTGACCTGCATCGCCGATGCCTACATGGACTCGGTGCCGCTGGTGGCGATCACCGGTCAGGTTCCCCAGGAGATGATCGGGCGGGGAGCCTTCCAAGAGACCGATTTCTTCGGGATGACGCTTCCCATCGTGAAGCACAGCTACCTCGTCTGGGACATCAATGACATCCCGCGCATCATCAAGGAGGCGTTTTATATCGCACAGAGCGGTCGTCCCGGCCCGGTGCTTGTCGATATTCCCAAGAATATCCAGAACCAGACCGCCCAGCCGATCTTCCCCAAGAAGGTCAGCCTGCGCGGCTACAACCCGGTCCGTCATGCCGACGAGGTCGCCCTTCAGGAGATGCTGGGGCTGATTGCGACGGCAAAAAAGCCGATGATCTATTGCGGCGGCGGTGTGATCACGGCGGATGCTTCCAAGGAACTCACCGAGTTCGCGGAGCGCACCCAGATCCCCGTGGCCACGACCCTCATGGGGATCGGTTGCTTCCCGGATAGCCACCCACTCTCGCTCAAGTGGCTCGGCATGCACGGCACGGTCTACGCCAACAATGCCGTGAATGAAGCCGACTTGCTCCTGGCCATCGGGGTCCGCTTCGACGACCGCGTCACCGGCAAGGTGGAGAAATTCTGCGAGCACGGCACCATCGTTCATCTAGACATCGACAACTCGGAGATCAACAAGAACAAGTCGGTAAAACTTCCCATCCTGGGTGATGTGAAGGACGCCCTCACGCGCCTCAACAGGGATCTTGACCGTGCCGGCAGCAAGCCGGTGAAGAAGGGGCACACACGCTACCCGGCCTGGTACAGGCAGATCGAGAAGTGGAAGAAGGAACACCCTCTCCGTTACAAGGACACACCGGATGCCATCCAGCCCCAGCACGTGATCGAACTCCTGATGGAGTTGACCAAGGGGCAGGCGATCATCACCACCGGCGTGGGACAGCACCAGATGTGGGCGGCCCAGTTCTACAACTTCACCGAACCCCGCACGCTCGTGACCTCGGCCGGCCTTGGCTCGATGGGTTACGGCTATCCTGCTGCTCTTGGCGCCAAGCTCGGCCGTCCCGACAAGCAGGTGATCGACATCGATGGCGACGGATCCTTCCTGATGAACGTCCAGGAACTTGCCACGGCCCATATCGACGGCATCGCCCCCAAGGTCATCATCCTCAACAACCAACACCTCGGCATGGTGGTCCAGTGGGAGGATCGTTTCTATGACAGCAATCGGGGGCACACTTTCCTCGGCGATCCGAGGGATCTCACTCGCATCTATCCCGACTATCTCGGCATCTGCAAGGGGTTCGGCGTTCCGGCTGAACGTGTCCTTCACAAGAGGGACCTGAGGGCAGCCATCCAGCGCATGCTTGATTCCAAGGAGACTTTTGTCCTCGATGTGATGACCCCCTACACCGAACACGTGCTTCCGATGATCCCGTCGGGCAAGACCTACAAGGATATCATCACCGAGTAGCCGCCTGATTGGCGGCTAGGAATGAAACCTGAAGGCTCAAACCTGAAAGGGGTTTTGGCTTCGATGTTCTGAATGAACCACGGTTGCGGTGGTGATGAATTGCCTGCGGATGGGAATTTCCCAATCAGTTAGCTGATGATAATCCTTCAGATTTCAACCTTATCTGTATGCCCTCCTTCGCCCGCGTGCTGATCGATCGCTCCGAGGGGAGGGAGTTGGATTACGCGATCCCCGCTGAGTTGAGGGATCGGGTTTGCGTGGGGGAGCGCGTGATCGTGAAGGTGCGCAACAGGAGGGCGCTCGGGACCGTCCTGGAGTTGATGGAGCATTCCGATGTCCCCGGCATCCGCCTGATCGAGGGTCTTGTCGGCAACGAGAGTACCCTTCCCCCGGTGATGATGAGGCTCGCGCGCTGGATGGCCGACTATTACTGCGCCCCGCTTGCCTCCGTCATGCGCTCGATGCTCCCGCCGATGCTGCGCGGCGAGAAAATCGCGGGAAAAAAAATCCGGATGGCTGAACTCTCAGGAATGCCGCCTGCCCAGGAATATGAGCGACTTGCCAGAAAGGCTCCGAAGCAGCACGCGATCCTGGAAAGACTCCGCATCGCGACTTCCGCGATCCCGGTTCATGAACTGCTGCGGGAGAGCGGCGGATCCGATGCTTCCCTCCGGGCCTTGGTTGCGGCGGGTTGGATCCGCTTGAGCGAGGTTCGCTCCACGGCATCACCCGGCGACGGGGAACAGGTTCTTCCCGGAAGAATTCCCAGGCTCAATCCAGATCAGGAATCGGTCGTCGCGGTGCTTCTGGAGGCGATCGGCGGTTCGGATGACGCGGCGCTCCAGCGACCCTTCCTTCTCCACGGGGTGACCGGAAGCGGCAAGACAGAGGTCTATCTTCGCACGCTGGGTGCTGTTCTGGAGTCGGGAAAAAGCGCCATCGTCCTGGTGCCTGAGATCAGTCTGACCCCACAGACGGTGGAGCGGTTCCGGGCGCGCTTCGACCATGCGGGTGGTGGCGGTGCGGGAGTGGCCGTGCTGCACAGTCATCTCACTGATGCGGAGCGTCGGGAAGAGTGGATGCGTTTACAACGGGGAGAGGCCCGGATCGCCATCGGGGCGAGGAGCGCCGTCTTCGCCCCGCTTGCCAACCTTGGCCTCATCATCGTCGATGAGGAGCATGAGAACACCTACAAGCAGGAGGAGACGCCGCGTTATCATGCGCGTGACGTCGCGGTGATGAGGGGGCGCCTCGAGGGGTGTCCCGTCCTTCTGGGAAGCGCGACTCCTTCCATCGAGAGTTACCGCAATGCCCTCTTGGGAAAATATCGGCTCTTGGAGCTTCCGAAGCGTGCCGATGGCCAGACCATGCCGCTCATCCGGGTGGTCGATCTGCGGCTTCAGGGCAAGAGGGCCAAGTCCGATGGCGGCCTGTCGGCCCCGCTCCAGATGGCCATCACCAAACGACTGGAGTCAGGCCAGCAGACCATTCTCTTCCTGAACCGGCGAGGCTTCGCAACCTCAATGCTCTGCGAGCAGTGCGGACATGTCTGCCGGTGTCCCAACTGCAGTCTCTCCATGACATTCCATCGGGACGACAACCGTCTCGCCTGTCATCTCTGCGGGCATACGACTACTCCGCCGGAACGTTGCCCCGAATGCCGCGATCCGGGCATCCGTCACTCGGGCTTGGGCACGCAGAGGGTGGAGGAAGGGATCCGCAAGGCCTTCCCCTCCGCCCGGATCGCCCGCATGGATGCGGACACGATGTCACGGCGCGGTTCCTACGCCGATGTCCTGGGAAAATTCAGGGCCCGTCAGATCGACATCCTGATCGGCACCCAGATGATCGCGAAGGGCCTCGATTTCCCGAATGTCACGCTTGTCGGTATCATCAACGCCGACATCGGACTCCACTCACCCGATTTTCGCGCCGGGGAGCGGACATTCCAACTCCTCACCCAGGTTGCCGGCCGCGCCGGGAGGGGGGAGACCGAGGGGGAGGTGATCGTCCAGACATTCTCCCCGGCAAGCCCCTCCCTGCAGCATGCGCGGCATCATGATTTCGCGGGCTTTTACGAACAGGAAATCTCCTTCCGCGAGACGTTCCGCCATCCACCCTTCGCAAGGATGCTCCTTGTCAGGGTACGGGGGGTGTCGCCGGAGAAAACCTCCCATGCCGCCGCGGCCGTTGCAAAAAAACTGAAGGGCCTGGCTCCCGACTCCGTCGAGGTCTCCGATTCCGCACCGGCGCCCTTGGAGCGTTCCCATGGCCAGTACCGGTTTCATGTCATCCTGAAGTCCTCATCCGGCGCCGTTTTGGGAAAGTTGGCGCGGGAACTCCTTGCCTCCATGCCGCTGCCCGATGATGTCGTGATGACGCTCGATGTCGATCCCTACTCGTTGATGTAGACCAAGTGCACGGGTCACAGGGAACGGGTGAGGGGTCAAGGCGGCATGAAAAAGGCAAAAGGAGCTGTACCTGAACCCTGTCACAGGAGCTCCGCTCCTCTGCTTTACAAGCACCCCGCCAATTCGGAAGGTTGGAGGATGGCATCCATCATTCCCAAGCAGCCTCCGGTACGATTGGGAAAGGGCCGCGTGGGAAAGACACCGCCGGGGGGGCGGGTCCAGGATGTTCTGCGTTATGCCGCGGCCTCGATGTTTGCACTCTTCTTCCTGCTGGTGGTGATCGGGTTGCCGATCCTGCTCCTCATCACCTCCACCTACGGCCTGGGGGATTCCATATGTCATCGTGCCGAGGAATTACTTGGCGGTAAAAACTACGAGGTTCATCTGGACCGTGTCCTCTTCAGTCCCACGAGAGGCTTTATCCTCGATCAACTCCAGGTGCATGACCGTTCTCCGGCGCGGAGGCTGGTTGTCTCTGCGGATCGTCTGGGCGCATCCCTGAACATGGACTCCCTGTTGCGAAGGGCGCCTCAACTCGAAAGAATCTTCCTCCATGAGGCCACTCTCGACATTCCCCTGGGGCCGGCTGATCAGCCGCGCCTGAGGCTAGACCATGTCAGGGGTGTGATTCTATGCTCTCCGGATCAGTTGAGGGTGGCCTCCTCTTCCTTTGAGTTGGCGGGGATCAGGGTTGATGTGACCGGAACATTCCTGAATCCGAAAAAATTCGCCCCACGGCCGGTGTCCACCGACGGGCCCGGAAAAACAGCGTGCACCATTGATGCCATCCAGCAAGAGCTCCATGCCATCTCGTGGGAGGGAAAGGTGCCGATGCTGACCATTCAGGCGGGAGGGGATCTGGGTGATGATGAGAGTCTGTGGGTCGAGCAACTCCGATTGGAAGCCGGTGCTGGAACGTGGCGCAATCTTTCCTTCCGCCACCTAGAGTTGCTGGCCGATTACAGTCACAGAAATCTTAGGCTCGAGAAGCTCTTGCTGGATGACGGAACGGGTATCTTCCAGGCTGCGGGTTGCGCTGACTTCCTGCAAAATCGGGGACATTTGGAGTTTGCCGGTGCATTCAGTGCGGCTCCCGTTCCGGAACTCCTGCTTGGTGTTGAAAAAGCGAAGGATTGGGAGTGGATCGATCCTCTCCGTGTGAACGGGGAGGGTGCTGTCGATTGGCATTCAGGGAAACCGGTTTTGGACGGTACGGTCCGGGTTGAGTCGGGCAGATTCCGATACCGGGGAGTCTCCATGGAATCCCTCTCCGGGGGTGCGGCATTCCGCGAGGGAAAAACCCTCATTCGTGATCTTGAGGTCCATGGTGATCCGGGAACCTTGAAGGCGGATCTGATGATCGCCCCGGGAGACAAGAGGTTGCGGCTGAACGCCTCGTTGTTTCCTGAAAGACTGGCTCCGGTGACCGGGGGGCATGCGGCGGAGGTCTTGGCCTCAATGGATTCCATCGATCCCCTGGTGGTCTCCTTCGAGGGAGGGTTGCCGGGAACCGATCCCCTGACAATCAAAGGGAGTGGCACCCTCTCACTCGGCAAGGCATCGATGAGGGGTGCCTGGATCGATTCTCTCAGCGCTCGCGTGGAGGTTGGCAATGGCGCCGCGGACTTCCGTGACATCCTTGTGAGGATGGGTGAGGGGGCGGGTCGGGGTGAATTCCTTTACGACTACAAGAACTGGGAGGGCCGTTTTCCCGGCGTCCGCTCGACGCTCGATCCCGTCAAGGTGATGACCTGGATCGACCCGCGCATTGCAGAGGGACTGATGGCCTATCGGTTCATCAAGCCGCCCGAGGTGCTGCTCGCGGGAAAGGTGGGTCTCCGCAACCCCGAGAAGAACGATCTTTGTATCGGCGTCAATGCCCCCATGGGAATGGGATATACCCTTATCGGCAAAGATCTTCCATTCGGGCCGACCAGCGGGACCGTGGTGCTGAAGGGGCAGAAACTCCTTGTGGATATCCCTTCGTCGAGGCTTTTTGGGGGTGATGTCGCGGTGAAGGCTGATATTTCGGTGGAACCGGGTGACAAACGCTTCGGGGCCTCCGTCCATCTCGATGATGTCGATTTTAAGGACCTCACCAAGCTCTACTTCGGCTACGAGGAATCCAGCGGGAAGCTCACGGCTGATTACGCGTTCAGAGCCGTGGGGGGGGATGACAGGGCCATGACCGGCAAGGGGCATCTCCGCATCAAGGACGGGAATGTGCTCGCCATGCCGGTTCTTGGACCCCTCTCGCTTCTGCTCGGCGAGGTGATTCCCGGCTTCGGTTATCAATCAGCCAGGGAGGCCACCGCGGACTTTTCCGTGGATAATGGCGCCGTCACCACGCGAGACCTGCTGATCAAGGGGAAGGGGTTCAGCATGATCGGCAACGGCAGCATTTTCTATCTGGAGGACAGGATGAGCATGAACATCCGGCTCAATGCGCAGGGATTGCCCGGACTTGTTCTCTTCCCGGTCAGCAAGATCTTGGAGTACGAGTCGGTCGGATCGGCAAAGAATCCCAAGTGGCGGCCCAAACTGCTCCCCAAGATCGGCGGTTCGGCCTCACCCTCGCCCCAGCCGCAGACTTCCCCCGCCACCCCGTAGAGAGCGGCTTTCACGCAGAGGATAGGTGAATGTTTCATCATTCATCCTCCTGCATTCATCTTTTTCAAATCAGGGTCAGGGTTGCCAGCATCCGGCCCGTCATTCCCTTCTCCCGACGGTAGGAGTAATAGCGTTCGGGATGGCAGGCTGTGCAGAGGCCTTCATCATGAATCTCGCCAACTCCCGCGCGCGCGGCTTGCTTGCGGATCTCCCTTGCAAAATCGATCTCATAGCACGGCGGCCTGATGCAGGGGCCGATCACGACAAGCAAGTCGGCGGGCACGGTGTCAGTCAGCGCGCAGAGCATCCGGATTCCGTTCGGAACGATCCCGAGTTCGGTGCCCTTTTTTCCGGAATGAAGCAGGGCTCCCGCTCTCCCGTCCCGCGCCACAACCCAGACCGGGGCGCAGTCCGCGACGGAGATGCCGAGGGTGAGTCCGGGTGTCGCGGTGAGTAATCCGTCAACTCCGGGAATCGGTGAATCGGTTGGTCCGGTGACATGGGCCACAACCGCCCCATGGATCTGCTCTGCGGTGACCAACGGGTATGCACCCAGCCCCTGTTCCGAGATCAGCCGTTGCTGATGCGGCGCGAGCATTGCCATGGCCGCATTGCGTTCAACGGCCACATCAACCCCGCGAATGCGTCCCAGAAGACGGGCGGCGATGCCGGGAACAGCATCAAGCTGGTGGAATGACTCTGCTTGGTGCCCGCTCAAGGAACAGGAAATCAGTCGGTGGATTGGGAGGTCGCGCCCGGCTTCTTGGATTGCTGCCGCACGCTGGAACTTTTGATCGCGTCGGCGAACTGGGTCGACGGGGGAAGGGGATCCACCTTGCGCAGCGATCGGGGCAACTGCGGCCTCGGGCGATCCGTGGCGTTCAGATCCTTGAAGCGGCGTTTTTCCCACTTGTTCATCGGGTCGTCAAAGAACTCCTCGAATTTGGTATTGAGCGAGAGGGCCCTGTCGTATTCCGCCGTCGCGGAGATGTAGCTGTAGAGGGCCTGGAGGACCGATGTCTGGGCCTGAAGCAGTTGTACCTGGGCATTGATCACGTCGAGTTGGACGCCGGCGCCGGCATCAAGTCTCTCACGGGACAAGCGTAGCGCCTCCACGGCCTGCTCGACGGTGGCTTTCTGGCTGACGATCGTCTCGCTCGCCTGCTGGAGGTTGGAGATTGCCTGCTGGACCTGGAGGATGACCTCGCGGACCCCGTTGTCGTAGGCGGTCTTGTAGTTCATCATCGTGGCTTTTGCCTGCTTCACGTTTCCGTAGGTGGCAAGCCCGTCGAAGATGGCCCAACTTCCCGTGGCGCCGAAGAACCAGCCTTGAACAACCGTGGAGAGCGAGTTGTCGTAGTTGTAGCTCTGCATCTGATAGCCGCCCTTTGCGTTGAGGGTCGGCATCCAGCCTGCGATTGCCGCCGTGATCTGCTCGGCGGCCACCAGGATGTTCTGGCGCTGGGCCTTGAGTTGGGGATTGCGCAGCAGGGCGGTATGGATCGAGGCGTCGCTGTCGATCTTGCGCGGGTAGTAACCAAGCTCCCCGATCACGTCGAACGGGATCTCGATGTTCTGGATATTCGGATAATCGAGGCCGATGGTTTTCACCAGGGTGAAGAGGGCGATTCGGAGGTTGTTCTTGGCTTGAATCAGCGGCGGTTCGGCATTGGCCAACTGAACCTGTGCTTGGAGCACATTGAAACGCGGTACGGTTCCCGCGTCGTAACGGCTTTGCTGGTCCGTCACTTGGGTTTTGTAGAGGGCCACCTGCTGCTCGTTTGCGATCACGAGTGCCCGGTCAAGAACCACCTGATAGAACTGCTGGACAATTTTGGCGATGGTGGCGTCGATCGTTTGACGCAGTTCATAGTAGGCGATCTGTTCGGAGAACTTGGCGGCCGACGTGTTGGCAGGGGTCTTCCATCCGTCGAAGAGCAGTTGATTTCCCTGAAGGGCGACATTCCAGCTCGCATTATTGGGAGTGAAAGCGGAGGCGTTCGGGCTGTTCTTTGTGGTGGGCGGAACCTGGCCCGACTGAAAGGAGGGCTCCATCCAGGAGTAGGCTCCTTGCTGGATTCCGAACTGCGGGAGAAGGCCGGCGCGGACGGAGATGTAATTGCCCGAGGCCTTGCGGATGGCGTCGATGGCGATCAGGATGTCGGGGTTTTTCTGAAGGGCCAACTGGACGGCATCGTCGATCGAGAGCTTGCGTGCATTCTTGGCGATGACGCCGGGAATCACCTTGTTGCCCGCCTGCGCAAGCGCCTCCGCCGTCAGGGGAATGTTGGTGACCTTGTTGCTCAGGCCAAAGGCGTCGTTGCCGGCCGTCGGCATCGTGATCGGTCCCGTGGCAGTTGTGGGAAGCGGTGCCGGGAGCGATCCCGGCGTGATAGGGTTGGTGATCGACGGTGCTTTCGGAAGCACGGGGGTCGGGATGGAGGGGAGGTTGGTGAAGGCATTCGTGCCGGCGTTGAGTCCCTGAGGCGGCGCGGGAGGGGTGGTGGCAAGCGACGACATCACAGACGCTCCGGTCAAGGACTGATCCGCGGCGGAGGGTTGGTTCGCGGGGAGACCGGAGGCATTCGTCACGGCTTCGGTGTTCGCCTGGGAATCGACGGAAAGTCCCGTGGCCGATTGGTCAGCCGCAGAAGGTTGGTTGGTCGCGACGAAGGAGTTGCTGGTCGGTGTCCGAAGCGTATCGGCCTCCCCTGACGCCACGCCGGAAACCGTTTTCGGATCATTTTGGGCGTGAAGCAGCGCTGGCGTCAGGATGCAAAGGGCGGCAAGAAGGGGGCCTTGATGTTTCATGGGTGGCAGGAGGTGCAGTAATCGTGGATTTTTCTGTAAATGTCCAACCAAGCCCGTTGCTCCTGAGGTGCCAGCATGCCCATGACCTTCTCCAGGTTGCCGATCATTTCCTGGCGGATTCCCCCGACAAGGCGGGAGCCTTTTGGGGTTGCCGCCACGCTGACCTTGCGCCGGTCCCCCTTGTCGTGGGTGCGGCGGACATAGCCGAGCTTTTCGAGCCGCTGGACGAGCCCCGTTGCCGCCGGAGTGCTGTGGTTCATGAGTTCCGCGATGCGGCTCATGCCTGCGGGGCCTTGGGAGCAAAGATGCCCAAGAAGGAAAAACTGCGGAAAAGAGACCTTTCCCCGGGCCAGTTCCCCCATCAGGCTCGCCATAAAACGGCGCTGCATGACCATGATGATGTCGGCCAGCGAGCCTACTTCGGCGGGCTGCAGCTGTTGATCCTTGCAAGAAGTCATGACGGAAGGCAAATCATTAAGGTGATTAACAAAAAGAATCCTGATGGGAAAGGACCCCGGAGTCAATGGGTGCCTGATTCCATGTGGGGCAGGGGTCGTCCCCGGTTCCCCGTGGGAAAACCACCTCTCTACTGCTGCACGCGATCCCCGGGCTCTGCCCGACCGTTCACGATATCAGCCACAAAGTACGGCGGTTGGATCTCGGCAACTTTCAGGCAGGAGGGATCGCCGCCGGTGGCCGTGATCAGCAGTTCCGTTCCCGGCGCGACCATCATGCCGGGCTCCAGTTCCACGATCGCATAACTGCCGTCTTTGGAGAGAGTTCTCACCGTCCCGATCTTTCGGAGCGGTTGCGCCTTGGGGGGTTGGGGCGTCTTCCGTTGCCATCGGGTCAAGGGGGTCGACAATCTGGAAAGAAAGCCCCCCGGGGACCTCGGATCGGCGTCGGGGGAAGTGGCGTGCGGAACAGGACGCTCCGCAGGCTTGTCACGCGAGGGAATGATGGCGCATCCGCCTGTCATCAGAAGGGCCGTGATCAGGAGAGGGATGGAAAAATGCACCGGTTCTTCTTGCTCCCAATGGCGGTGAAAATCAACACGAACGCTTCATTCTGCGGTCGGTCGGTTCCGGATGCACTTGCCCCATGCCGCTCCAGGTCGCATAAATCATCCGGTCATGCCATCCTCCGCCGTTGCCTACCTTGGTCCCGAGGGAACCTTTTCACACCTCGTGGCACTTCGCCGCTACCCCAAAAGGGTCGGCCTGCCCTGTGCGACCATCAGTGAGGTTTTTTATGCCGTAGGTTCCGGGGAAGCGGCCTTTGGGATCGTGCCGATAGAGAATTCCTCCGGGGGCACCATCACCGAGACCGTCGACCTGATCATCGAGCTGGCGGACTCGATCCGCATTGCCGAGGAGCTTGCCCTGGATGTGCGGTTGGCTCTGCTCGGGAAGAAGGGGGTGAAGTTCCCCGCTCTTCGGAACCTCTACTCGCACGTCATGCCGTTGCGTCACCACCGCGACTGGATTCGGCGGAACCTGCCCGACGTACGGATGGTGGAGAGTTCGAGCACCGCCGAGGCCGCGCAAAAAGCCGCGCGCTCCGCCACCTCCGCGGCCCTTGCCGCTCCCGGGGCCGCGGTCCTCTACGGCCTTTCCATCCTGAAATTCCCGGTCCGGCCCGAGGCGGTGAATGTGACCCATTTCTTCGTGATCACCGCGGCCCTGACGAAGGACGTCGCAAAATCCCCCGTGCCGGCGAAAAGTCGGTGCAAGACCTCAATCGTTGCGGCGCTTCCCCAGACATCCGGGAGCCTTCACGGCTTTCTGGGGCCTTTTGCGCGGGCCGGAGCAAACCTCTGCCGCATTGTCTCCCGCCCTGTTCCGGGGCAACCGGAGACCTATGTCTTCTACCTCGAGGTCGAGGGTTCCGCCTCCGATCCCAAGGTGATCAGGGCCTTGGCGGGTGCGCGCAAGCTGGCCGTCCGTCTCGAGATCCCCGGCTCCTACCCCACACGTTGCCGGTACCGCTCGTGAGGTTTCCCAAAAGACAGCAGAGCGTTCTTACCAAACACCCATTCTTGTCCACAACAAACACCATGCATCCGACGATCCCTGTGCGTTTCCATAGCATTCTCCTCCTCCTTCCCTTCCTTCTGTCCGCAGGCCCGGTGGCTTTGGCGGCGGAGGCCCCAACCATCACCGTCCGTAAGAGCGACGCGTTGAACGTGGCTTTCACCGGCATCGGCGGCAGCGACGGCGCGGCGGCTTCCAGGGTTGTGCAGAATGACCTTAATCTCGCCGGATGGTTTGCCCTCGTGCAGCCCGGCATGGCGAGTTTTACGGTTGGCGGCACCGCAGCTGGCGGAGTGCTCCAGGGAAAAGTCACCAAAGGCAACGAGACCGTCCTTTCCAAGAGTTATACGGGGGCTCCCCGCGTCGCCGCGCACAAGTTCGTCGACGACATCGTCGAGACCCTCTCCGGTCACAAGGGGATTGCGTCAACCACCATCGCCTTCATCAGCAACCGCAGCGGTCGCAAGGAGGTCTATCTGGCGGACTACGACGGCGCCAACGGCCGCCAACTCACCCATGACAACGGTTTGAGCGTCTCCCCGGCACTCAGTCCGGATGGCCGCAAGCTTGCCTACACCGGCTACCAGGCGGGTTACGCCGACATCTACGTCATCGACCTCGCCACGGGTGCGCGCGTCCGCCTTGTGAAATTTCCCGGAACCAATTCCGGTGCCCGCTTCTCCCCCGACGGCGCCTGGCTTGCATGCAGCGTCAGCAAGGACGGGAATCCGGAACTCTATGTCGTCGGCCTGGGTGGGGGCGCTCGTCGGTTGACCCACACCCGGGGATCGGAATCCTCCCCCACCTGGTCGCCGGACGGCGGTGAGATCATCTATTCCTGTGATGAAACCGGAGCCCCCCAACTTTACCGCATCAGCACGGGTGGTGGCGTCGGCCGAATGATCCCGGTTGGCTTCGGTTACTGCACTGAGCCGAGTTGGTCGCCGGACGGCCAGCACCTCGCCTTCAACGTCCGCTCAGGCGGAGGTTTTGCCATCGCCGTCATGGATCTGGGTTCCACCGGGGGAGGCAGCGCCCGTCTTGTGGTGCAGGGGGAGAATCCCGTTTGGGGCGCCGATTCGCGCCACCTCGTCTACAGTACTGGCAGCACGATTTCCCTGCTGGATGTCGCGACTGGAAAATCAACCCCCGTCGTGAGCGGTCTCGGTAAGGTCACGGAGCCGACCTGGTCTCGGTAAAATCTGGTGGAACGCGCCGGGCAGTTCCCTGCCCACCATCAAAAAAGAAGTTTTCCTCACTTTACAGTTGCCAAGCAGCCCTCGCTCTGGAATCTTCCAACCCCCATGCCCAAAGCCATCGCCCGCAGCAAAACCAAGAAGTCCGTGGCCAAGCGTTTCAAGCTTACCGCCACGGGCAAGGTCGTTCGGTCGAAGGCCGGCCGGCGTCACCTTCTCCAGTCCAAGAGCTCCAAGCGCAAGCGCAAGCTCGGCAAACAGGTCGTCGTCGATGACACCGACGTGGCCCGCGTGAAGGCGAACCTGCCTTTCGGCCTCAGGTAGACGACCAGAGAACAAGACGATCCGAGGATCTGGCCGGAATCTTCCGGTCTACCCGGGCGGGTGAGATCCCGGATCGAAACACAACAGACAGCCTGCCCGACGAGGCCCGCCGTGTCACAGCGGAGGGAATGATAGATGCCCAGAGCCACCAATTCACCTGCCAGCCGCGCACGCCGCAAGCGGGTCATCGAAGAGGCCAGCGGATACCGCGGCCGCCGTTCCAAACTCTTCCGCTACGCGAAGGATGCCCGCATGAAGGGCAAGTACTGGGCGTACCGCGACCGCAAGACCCGCAAGCGCAACGTCCGTTCGCTCTGGATCACCCGCCTGAACGCCGCCGTGCGCGCCCAGGGGATGACCTACAACCGCTTCATCGAGGGCCTCAAGGCCGCCAACATCCTGCTTGATCGCAAGGTCCTCTCGGACATCGCGATTCAGGACGAGGGTGCCTTCGCCCAGATCGTCGCCAAGGCCAAGGCCTCGATTGACGCCAAGCCCAAGTCGGCCCCCAAGGCCAAGGCCGCCTAAGGCAGATCCCGGGCTTTCCCCCGGATACCTTCCGTGGAAACCCAGATCGAGCAACTTCGGGTCGAGGCGCTCTCCGCCATCGAGGGAGCGTCCGACGCCGCGGCGCTGAAGGATGCGCGCGTCCGCTTCCTCGGCAAGACAGGATCCGTCTCCCTGCTCAGCGAGGGGATGAAGAATCTCTCCAAGGAGGAGCGCCCCGTCACGGGGAAGCTTCTCAACGACCTGCGCACCGCCGTCACGGCCGCCCTCGACGAGAAGGAGTCCGCGCTCACCGCGCTGGCCGATGCCGCCGCGCTGGCGACGATCGACGCATCGCTTCCCGGCACGGCGCCCGAGGCCGGATCGCTCCACCCGCTCACCCTGCTGGTCGACCGTGCGGTACAGATCTTCCGCCGCCTCGGATTCGCGATTGCCGACGGTCCCGATATCGAGACCGAGTGGCACTGCTTCGACGCGCTGAACACTCCGGCCGACCATCCTGCCCGCAATGAGCAGGACACCTTTTACCTTCCCGACGGTCGCCTTCTGCGCACCCACACCTCATCCATCCAGATCCGGACCATGGTGGCGAACCCTCCCCCGATCCGTATCATCGCACCCGGCGCCGCCTACCGCCGCGACGAGGTCGATGCGACCCATCTGGCGCAATTCACCCAGATGGAGGGGCTCTATATTGCCCCGGGCGTCAGCCTTGCTGACCTCAAGGGGACGATCGAATTCTTCTTCCGCGATCTTTTCGGCCCCGGTACCGAGATCCGTTTTCGGCCGCATTTCTTCCCCTTCACCGAGCCGAGTTACGAGATCGATCTCCGTGCCGAGGCGCTTGGGGGCAAGTGGATGGAGTTGGCCGGCTGCGGTATGGTCGACCCCGCCGTCTTCGAGGAGGTCAACAAGCAGCGCGGCGACTCCGCTTACGATCCCGAGAAGGTGAGTGGCTTCGCCTTCGGCTTCGGCCTCGATCGCCTCGCCATGAATTTGACCGGCGTCTCCGACATCCGGATGCTGACGGAGAACGATCTCCGATTCCTCTCACGATTCACCGCCTGATCGCCGTATGAAAATTTCCCTTTCATGGCTACGCGACTATCTCCGCACCGACAAACCGGCCTCCGAGATCGCCCGTATCCTGACTGATGCCGGCCTCGAAGTCGGCGCGATCGAGTCGACCGGCGTCGCCATTCGGAAGGTCGTGGCCGCCCAGATTCTGGAATCTGTCCAGCACCCCAACGCCGACCGCCTCAGCGTCTGCAAAGTCGATGACGGTAGCGGCACGCCGCGCCAGATCGTCTGCGGCGCGAAGAACTACAAGGTCGGCGACAAGGTTCCTTTGGCCCAACCTGGCGCTGTCATGCCCGGTGATTTCAAGATCAAGGTCGGCAAGCTACGCGGCGTCGAGAGCGAGGGAATGATGTGCAGCTCCAAGGAACTCGGCCTCGGAGAAGGGGCCGACGGTCTGCTCATCCTTGCACCCGACACCGCCATCGGAACTCCCCTCAGCGAACTCTTCCCTGCGGAGGAAGTCTTTGAGATCGAGATCACGCCGAACCGTCCCGACTGGCTCGGCCATCTCGGCGTCGCCCGCGAAGCCGCTGCTTTCGACTGCGGGGAACTCATTGCCTCAGCTCCTTCTCTTCCCTCCACGAAGGGGGATGCTTCCGTGGCCGCGATCGTTGCAGCCGAAGTAGCTTCCTTCTACAGCATCCGCCGCATTGACGGCTTGAAGGTCGGCCCCAGCCCCGAATGGCTCCGCAAGCGTCTTGAGTCGGTCGGCCTTCGCTCCATCAACAACATCGTCGACGTAACGAACTTCGTGATGTTCGAGACGGCCCAACCCCTCCATGCCTTTGATGCCGCAAAGATCGAGGGTGCCCTGACCGTCCGCTTTGCCAATGAGGGAGAAGCCTTCACCGCCCTTGATGGCAAGGACCACAAGCTTTCTGCCGCCGATCCCGTGATCTCTGACGCCAACGGTGCTCAGGCCTTTGCTGGAATCACCGGTGGCAAAGCGAGCGGTGTCTCCGAGGCGACGACCTCCATTCTTCTCGAGAGCGCCGTCTTCACGCCGGGCGTTATCCGTCGTTCGGCACGCGCTCATGGAATTTCCACCGACTCCAGCTACCGCTTCGAGCGTGGTGTTGATGCCCAGGGTGCTCTGGCTGCCTCGGCCCGCGCCGCCGCACTGATCATGGAGGTTGCCGGAGGAACCCCATCCCCCGAACTCATCGTTGCTGGATCGATTCCCGAGACTCGCGTGGTCGCCCTGCGCGGCGACCGTGTCCGCACTCTCCTCGGCATCGATCTTGATGACGCCGGGATCGCCGCGCTTCTGGTCAAGCTTGGCCTCAAGAAGGTGGAGGGGGGATTCGAGGTGCCTGCGTGGCGCAACGACCTCACCCGCGAGGTCGACCTGATCGAGGAGGTGGCCCGGTTACACGGAATCGGGAAGATCGCTTCCCGTTTTCACGCGATTCCTGCTCCCTCCAGTGACGCCGACCGTGCCTATGACTTTGCGCGCGGTCTGCGCCGTCGCCTCTCCGGAATGGGATTTCATGAGGCACGGAGCGGCACCCTCACAGGGAGTGCCCGGCAGGCTGATTTCGCGAAAGCCGGCATCGTCTCGGTTCGCAATCCCATGGGTGAGGAGCACTCCACGCTCCGCGCCAGCCTGATCCCCGGCCTACTGGATTCGGCGGCTCGCAATCTCCGCCATGGTGCAGCATCGATCCGACTCTTCGAGATCGGTCGTGTCTATCAGACGGAACAACCGGAGGAGCGCGCCTGCCTCGGCCTTGTGGTGACCGGTCGCACGTTGCCTGAGAATTGGCGAGGAGAGGGAGGTCGCCTCTTGGATCTCTTTGACCTGAAGGGAGTGCTCTCGTTGCTCGGCGGTTACACGGAGGAGATTTCCTTCCGCGCCGCTACCCATGCCCGACTGCCGCTGGCCCTTGAGATCGTGATCGCCGGTAAGCCCGCGGGAATCGTGGGCCAGCTTTCACCCGCCGACACCCGCGAGGTCACGGTCGGAGGTCATCAAGGTGGCATCATCCTGGCGGAACTCGACCTTGCCGCCCTACAGAATGCTCTCGGTGGCGGATTCAAGGATTCCAAGCACTTCGCTCCGATTCCAAAGTTCCCCTCCGTCCGCCGTGATCTCGCCCTCCTACTGGAGGCTGCCTTGCCCTACGCCGTTATCGAGGCTTCGGTCCTCGGCGCGAAGGAGGAACTGCTGACCGGCGTCACTCCGTTCGACATCTTTAGCGATCCGAAGGGAGAGAGGATCCCTCTCGGCAAAAAGTCCCTGGCCATCGCCTTGACTTTCCAGCACGCCGACCGAACCTTGACGACGGAAGAGGTGAATGACGCGGTCACCCGCATTGTCGCCCAGCTTCGGGAATCGGTTGGCGCCGAGATCCGCGGTTAATCTTCGAACCATGAACTTGGTTGTCGTTCTTACCCATTTTTGAATTTGCCCTGCGGTGTTCGGGATTCGGTCTGTATGCTCCCGATCCGATGTGATCAAACCGGAGGCTGAACCGGGCGGAACAATGACAGGCCTTCACTGGAGGTCAGCGGTCCGCGCGGAGGTCTCCACCCTTACCTATATTGGGAACGGGATCGCGACCTAACGGCACCGCGGGGCATCTTTTTCCGTGCAGCGTCGTTGCTGCTTGCTCGCCGTAGGATTACTACGGCTTCGCTCGCGCGCCTAGCTGTGAAGTTTCAGGAGGTTGTTCATGCGAAGGAGAGTTGGGAAGATTGGGTTGATGAAGATCCAAAACACCCAGCTACATCCAACGCATGAACTATCACAGTAACGCACGATTGACCCTTGCGAGTCGAGAGGCACTAGCCAGAGCAGTAATCGAGGAGGGATGGACTCTGAAGAAGGCAGCTGCCTTCTTCAGAGTCAGCGAGCCGACGGCGGCCAAGTGGGCCGATCGTTATCGCAAGGAAGGGATCGAAGGTCTTCAGGATAGAAGCTCGCGCCCACACAGGAGTTCCCGACGCACCCCCAGCGCCCAGGAGGCGGTGGTTCTATCCCTGAGGAGGCTACGGATGCCCGGCTTCCAAATCGCGCGCCAGAGTGGGCTCTCCCGACCAACCGTCTCACGCATCCTGCAACGGCATGGTCTTAACAAGCTCTCCTCTCTGGATCCCGCACCAGCCGTGGTGCGATACGAGCGTAAGAACCCCGGAGAACTCCTTCATATCGACATCAAGAAACTGGGTCGCATTGAGCGCCCCAGCCACCGGGTCACCGGCGATCGAAGGGATCAGAGCCGGGGTGCCGGTTGGGAGTATGTCCATGTGGCCATCGACGACGCTACCCGCATCGCCTATGCCGAGATCCTGCCCGATGAAAAACACGGTAGCGTGGAGTTCTTCCTGAAGAAGGCTCTCTCCTACTTCGCCTCCCTCGGCATCAAGGTGGAGCGCCTCATGAGCGACAATGGTGCCGCCTATCGCTCCCGACCCATCGCCTCTTTCCTGCGTAGCAAGGGCATCCGTCACATCTTTACCAAACCCTACACCCCCAAGACCAACGGCAAGGCCGAACGCTTCATCCAGACCTCTCTGAGAGAGTGGGCCTACGCCGCCGTCTACCAAAACTCAGACCACAGATGCTCCCATCTCAAACCCTGGCTCCACAGATATAACTGGCATCGCCCTCACTGCGCTTTAAAACTCAAAACACCAATCCAACGCCTAAACCTCCCCGTAAACAACCTATTGAGCCTCCACACCTAGCTGAACGAAAAAATCTGCTTTGTGTGGTTCACTACGGCGGCGCTTATCCGCCTAGCTCTCCATCCAAAATTCCGTCGCCATCATCCAACTGTTTTTTGATGGAGTTTTGCTCACGCGCCTAGCTGAATGGGAAAAATCTGTGCCATGAACTGGCCGTTGCGATGACTACATTTGCATGACCACTCCTAAGAAGATCTGGTTCCCTGCCAAACGTTACGGCTGGGGTTGGGGATTGCCCTGCTCCTGGCAGGGATGGGTCACGGTTGGCGTCTACATCATCCTTTGGTTTACGGGGGTCGTTCTACTATCCAAAAGAGGAGAGGTGATCATGCCATACGGCATCTTTCTTACCGCACTGCTTTTTGCAATCTGCTGGTGGAAGGGTGAGAAACCCTGCTGGCGCTGGGGGAAGGATTGATTTTTACCCCGGTAGGGGCGAGGCTTCCGGCTCATGTTTTTAGGTACCCTCAAAGTCATCGGCATCCTTCTCGAGGTGGTGCTCCTCTTCAACCTGCTCATCGTGGTCCATGAACTGGGTCATTTCCTCGCCGCCCGCTGGCGCGGGCTGAAGGTCGAAAAATTCGCGATCTGGTTCGGCAAGCCACTCTGGGCGAAGACCATCGGGGGTGTCGAATACCGCCTCGGCAGTATTCCCGCCGGTGGATTCGTAGCCATTCCGCAGCTTGCCCCGATGGAGGCCATCGAGGGAAAGACCGACGAGAAGGGTGAGGATCTCCCCGCCGCCCACCCGCTTGACAAGGTCATCGTGGCGATCGCCGGCCCAGCGGCAAGCCTTGGGTTGGCATGCCTCTTTGCTTTCATTGTCTGGTTTGTCGGCCGTCCTGTCAGCGAGGCCGAGACCACGAATCAGATCGGTTATGTGCTTGAGGACGGTCCGGCCGCCAAGGCCGGCCTTCAGGCCGGCGACCGTATCTTGGCGGTCAACGGTCACCGCGTCACCCGGATCACGGGGCTCGGCCGCATGAGCGATAGCGTTGCCTGGAACATCGCCGTCACCGCCGCCCCGGTGATCCCTGTCCGCTTCGAGCGCGATGGAAAGGAGCAGGTCGTGGAAGTGGAGCCTGTTGCCGAGGAGCGTCATGGATGGAGCCGCAAACCGCTCCGCCAGATTCAGGTGATTCCGGCGATGACGCCGATGGTGGCCAGAGTGTTCCCCAACAGCCCTGCTGCTGAGGCGGGACTACGTCGAGGCGATCTGGTGCTGGAGGCCAATGGAACGAAGCTCCTCAGTCAGCCTGCCCTTGCCGAGATTCTCTCCGCCACCAAGGGAGCCCCTGTGACCCTCGTGATCCGTCGTGGCACGAGCGATTTCCCGGTGACGATCACACCGCGCGTTCCCGTCGGCGAGAAGCAACCGAGGATCGGTATCCAGTGGGATGAGCGTGGCATCATCACCCTGATCCACCCCGACCCGGTCACCCAGATCAAGTCGAGCCTCCTGACCATGTGGGAGACGATCGCAGCTGTCACCGACCGACACTCCGACGTGAGCGTTCAGCAACTCAGTGGCCCGGTCGGCATCATGAGGATCTACTATCTTCTCTTCCAGAGCCCTATGGGCTGGCAGTTGGCACTCTGGTTCAGCGTGGTGCTCAACGTGAACCTTGCTGTTATGAATCTCCTGCCGTTCCCCGTGCTCGATGGCGGGCATATCCTGCTGGCCCTGATCGAGTGGTTCTGCGGCCATCCGATCCACCAGAAGACCCTTGAAGTCGTCCAGACCACCTTCGCGATGCTGCTCATCGGGGTGATGCTTTACATCTCTTTCTTCGATGTGAGTGATCTCGTGGCTGGTCGCAAGAGCGCCCTGTCCCCCTCCGGCAAAGCGTTTGAGACGATGACCTTCGCCCCGGCCTCCGGAAACACACCGGCCAAGCCATGACCGCCTCCGTCTACACGGCGGATCTCTTCTCTTACACCCGCCGCCCCTCACGCGAGGTGATGGTGGGGGATCTCGGCTTCGGTGGATCGCATCCGATCCGCGTTCAGTCGATGATCACCAGTGACACGATGGACACGGAGGCCTGCGTGCAGCAGACACTCCGCCTGGTCGAAGTGGGATGCGAGATGGTCCGCATCACCGCACCCACGGTGAAGGATGCCGCGAATCTCAAAAACATCCGCGAGGAACTGAATCGGCGTGGATGCCGTGTCCCATTAGTCGCCGACATCCACTTCAAGCCCGAGGCGGCCCTCGAGGCCGCCAAGTGGGTCGAGAAAGTCCGCATCAATCCCGGTAACTTCGCTGACTCCAAGAAATTCGCCTCCCGTGATTACACTGATGCGGAGTATGCGGCCGAGATCGATAGGATCCGTGAGCGATTCACTCCCTTAGTAACACTCTGTCAGGAGCGCGGTGTCGCCATGCGCATCGGGACTAATCACGGGTCCCTCAGCGACCGTATCATGAACCGCTTCGGCGATTCGCCGCTCGGCATGGTGGAGAGTGCCTTGGAGTTTGCCCGGATCGCCCGCGATCTCGGCTACCACAGGTTTGTTTTCTCCATGAAGGCCTCCAATCCGAAGGTCATGATCGCGGCCTACCGCCTGCTGGTGGCGCGTCTGGAAGCGGAGGGTGCGGACTGGAACTACCCGATCCATCTGGGCGTGACCGAGGCGGGTGATGGTGAGGACGGCCGAATCAAGAGCGCGATTGGAATCGGCTCGCTCCTCTCCGACGGGATCGGCGACACGATCCGGGTCTCCCTGACCGAGGATAGTCATCACGAGATCCCCGTGGCCCGTGCCCTCATCGCGCCGTTTGTAAATCGTGCCGCGGAAGTCTCTCCCGTGGATGGCGTGGAGCCTTCTTGGAATCCCTGCGACTACGCCCGCCGTGCCTCGCAGAGGATCGAACTCTCTGGGATCTCGGAATTCATGCCGCTCGGCGGTGGGGAAGTTGTCCGGGTCGTGGTGCCGAGGCGTGTTGATGACGCGGTGACTCACAAACGCGCCGTCCTCGGCGACTATCAACCCGAACTCGTTCTTGAAGATCTTCCGCTTGTGGAGGTTGACCCCCTCTCTAAAGACGAAACCGAGGCGGTGAACGCCGTGATCGAACCGAGACTCGTCACTGTTCGGGATGGTGTTGCTCTATCCCCGATCGCCGCATTCCGTCTCCTTGCTTCACGGATCGATGCACGTCACCCGATCTTGCTCAAGGACACGTTGGCCCCAGCCGGAGGAGGAGAGTTCCTCGATCACCTCCTCTCCTCGGCAACTGTGCTCGGATCCCTGCTTTGCGACGGCATCGGCGATGCCGTCCTGCTCCGCTCCGAGGAAGCCCCCGGTCAGTCCCTGCGCCTCGCTTATAACATCCTTCAAGCCGCCGGAGTCCGTATCTTCAAGACCGACTACGTTGCCTGCCCCTCCTGCGGTCGGACTCTTTTCAATCTCCAGGAGACCACGGCCCGTATCAAGGCCTCGACCGCCCACCTCAAGGGGGTCCGCATCGCCGTGATGGGCTGCATCGTTAATGGTCCTGGAGAGATGGCCGATGCCGACTTCGGCTATGTCGGCGGCGCCCCCGGAAAGGTGAACCTCTATGTCGGCAAGCAGGCCGTGAAGTTCAACATCCCCGAGGCTGAAGCCGTGGAGCGGCTGGTCGATTTAATACGTGAACACGCCCGTTGGGTCGATCCTGCCTAGGATCGACAATTTAACTTCGGGAATGGGTTGAAGCCTGTTTTTTGGACCTCGGTGATTTCTTCGGTGCCTTTTTTGGAGGGCATTTCGGACAGGGTTTGCACGGCTGGCAGTTCGGGGGCAGTGGCATCGGGCAGACGGGTTCCGGCGGCGGGCTGCCGTCTCCGAAGAAGGATTTGATCTCGTTGAGCATCCGCTTGATGTGGCGGTAGGTGCGGACGCGCATCATCTTGCGGTAACTGGACCACGGATCGCCCCACTTGAGGATCTCGATCGTCACGCGACGGACGCCCCACTCGGACATTGCCGCCTTGCTCGGCTTGTAGAGGTCGATGGTGTTTCGTCCCGAGAGGGCGAAGCCGTAGTCGTCCACCTCGTAGATCTCCCCTGTCACCCTGATCCGGAATATGGTACCGCAGGGCCATCGGGCCCAGTCGGCTGCGGCGCTGTTCACCAAGCCATGCCTCAAGGGAGTGCCAAGGGCCGTCAGATCCCCGTATCTGAGATGGTCGCTTTCACTCTGGGTGTACGCGGTGGTCCGGATCTTTTGGACAGCGGCGCGGGGCAGGGGTGATTCGTAACGGGGGAGAGGGTGGGCGCATCCTCCCAGAAGCAGGAGAACCGGCATCAGGAACAGGATGGCGAAGACGCGCTTCATGCAGCGGATTTCAAAGAGAATATGGAACTCATAAACGGAAATTGAGGAATGAACGAGCCTGAACCATTGCTTGGTTGGTCAACAGGTGCGGTTTTTCCACTGAGTTTTTGACTCCACTTACTCCCGTAAGCGGTGGCGCCCCCGCGTGACTGTTCGCTCCGCTCACAGTCTTCCGTATCCGTTCCCACGGACTTGGTTCCTGATTTCCTGAGTTCCAGATAAAAACTTTTTCCGATTTTCCATGTTCCGGAATTGCCACACGGATTGCCTAGGCAAGAGGGGCTTCCTTGCCCCAAGATGGCTTTGGCATGATCAATCCATTCGAGTTGAAGGCGAACAAGAAGGCCTTCGAGATCAATATGGCAAAGCCGATCTACGGCACCTTTGCCGAGATCGGGGCCGGCCAGGAGGTCGCCCGCCGCTTCTTCCATGTCGGCGGTGCCGCCGGGACCGTGGCCAAGACGATCTCGGCCTACGACATGACCTTCTCGGATGCGATCTACGGGAAGAGCACCCGTTTCGTGAGTCGCCAGCGACTCAATGAAATGCTCGATCACGAGTACGACCTCCTGATCGAGCGCCTGGACGAGAAGTCGGGTCCGGAAAAGACCTTCTTTGCGTTTGCGGACACTGTTGCGGCACGCTCCTACAAGACGAAGAACGAATCGCACGGCTGGATGGGCATCCGCTTCCAGTCGGCCCCGCGAAAGCAGCCAAACGAGATCATTCTCCATGTCAGAATGCTCGATGAGTCGAATCTCGAGCAGCAGGAGGCCCTGGGAATCGTTGGTGTGAACCTGATCCATGGGGCCTACTTCAAGCGGAAGGACCTCAAGGCCTTCATCGGTTCCCTGATCGACGATCTGGATCCGAGCAGGATCGAAATCGACATGGTCCGATTCTCGGGTCCCGACTTCACGATGGTCGATAACCGGATCATGTGTCTCGAATTGGTGACGCAGGGGCTTGCCCAGGCCGTCCTCTTTCGGGGTGACGGCGAGGTGATTCAGGCGGCCGATCTTTTCCACAACAAGCCCCTGCTGGTGGAGAGGGGGAGTTTCCGACCCGTCACCAACGTCCATCGGGACATGATCGAGTGCGCCCACTCCATGTTTCTCATGGAAGATGAACTCGGCGGAGAGCAACCGGAAATCCTCCATGAGATCACGATGAAGAATCTGATGAGCAGCGGACAACTCGACCTGCAGGATTTCCTCGACCGCGTCGACATGCTCGGTGCCCTGGGGCGCACGGTGCTGATCTCGAATTACGGTGAGTTCTACCGCCTCATTCAGTATCTCCGCCGCTACACCGACCGCGCGATCGGCCTTCCGCTGGGCATTCCGAGCCTTCACGAGATTTTTGAGGAAAAATACTACGGCAACCTGGACGGAGGGATCCTTGAGGGACTTGGCCGCCTCTTTAAGAAAGGGGTGCGCCTCTATGTCTACCCGACCAAGGACGAGAGGGGACACATCATCGAGGCCGCCTCCTACAAGCTTGATGAAAGCCTGAGGGCTCTCTACTCCTTCCTGCTGGAGAACCGATTCATCGTGCCGATGGCCGGTTGCAAGCTCGACTACCTCGGCATCAACTCCGAGAAAACATTGGCCAAGCTCCAGAAGGGGGATCCCGCCTGGGAGACAATGGTGCCGCCCGAGGTGGCCGAGATCATCAAGTCGCGGAAATTCTTCGGTTGGAAGGGGTGAGAAGATCCCTATCCGTCTACCGCACGATGCCGCGCTCGCTGGTCGCGATGAAGTCGGCCAGATGGGAGACGATGTCAGAGTCCGCAAAACGGATTCTCAGTTCCTCGAGTCCCTGGCTGGTATTGAGATTGCTGCGGTAGACCACCTTGTAGGCCTCGCGAAGTGCCCGGATCGTATCGTTGGCGAAGCCGCGCCGCTCCAGTCCCACGAAGTTCACGCCGCGGATCTCGGCCGGGTTCCCATCGGCGATCATGAAAGGGGGAACGTCCTGAACGATCTTGGTGCAGCCCCCGATGATCGCGTGGGCCCCGATGCGGCAGAACTGGTGGACGCCGCTGAGGCCCCCGATCACGGCATGGTCGCCGACCACGACATGGCCTGCGAGCGTGCCGTTGTTCGAGAAAACGACGTGATCACCGACGACGCAGTCATGGGCGATGTGCGCGTAGGCGAGGAAGTTTCCATGACTGCCAACGCGGGTCATCCCGTTGGGGGCAGTGGCGCGGTGGATGGTGACGAATTCGCGGAAGGTGTTCCCTTCGCCGATCTCCAGAAAGGTCGGTTCGGACTCGTACTTGAGATCCTGGGAGCGCTGGCCGATCGAGGAGTGGGGGTAAAACTCGTTCCCCCCCCCGATCATGGTCGGTCCGGCGATGGTGACGTGATTGTGAAGTGTGCAACCCTCGCCGAGCGTCACGTTCGCCCCGATCACGCAGTAGGGACCGATGTGGGTCGTCTGCCCGATGTGGGCGCTGCTGTCGATGATCGCCGTGGGATGGATGCGCGCCATCGGGGGGGTCACTTGTTGACGATGCCGAAGAGCAGGATGCCCTCGGAGACCACGTCGCCGTTGACGACGCACTTGCAGGTGGCCTTGCCGAGGTTCTTGCGGGCCTTGAGCATCTCAACGTGGATGAAGAGCGTGTCGCCGGGAAAAACCGGCTTGCGAAACTTCACCTCGTCGGCGCTCATGAAGTAGCCGATCTTCCCTGAGTTCTCCGTCTTTCTCATCATCACGATGGAGGCGACCTGGGCCATCGCCTCCACCTGCAGGACGCCCGGCATCACGGGATGGCCCGGGAAGTGTCCCTGAAAGAAGGGTTCGTTGATCGTGACGCTCTTCACGCCGACCGCCTTGGTCTCGCCGTCGAACTCCACGACGCGATCGACCATCAGGAAGGGGTAACGGTGGGGGAGGACGCGCATGATCTCATTGATGTCCATCACCGGGGCGGCCGATGGAACAGGGGTGGGCGCCATGGCAAGCAGGTCGCTATGGCGCTTGGCAACGGCCTTGGCCAGTTCCGTGTTCGGCCCGTGACCGGGTTTCACCGCAACGATGTGTCCGCGCAGGGGGCGTCCGGCCAGGGCCAGGTCGCCGATGATGTCGAGGATCTTGTGCCGGACGAACTCATCCTGGAAGCGGAGCGGTTCCTTGCTCAGGACGGAGTCGCCGCGAATGACGAGGGCATTTTCCAGGCTTCCTCCCTTGATGAGGCCCTTCTCCATGAGGTGCTTGACATCCTCGTAGTGGACGAACGTCCGGGCCGGCGCGATCTCCCTCGCGTAGACCTCGGGGGTGATTTCCAGGGAAAGATACTGGGTGAAGCGGCCGTCGTGATTGGCCTGGGTGCAGGAAATGCGCAGGCCGTTATGGGGGAAGACCGACAGGATCGAGCCACCGGCAGTCTCCAGATGGATGGGCTGTCCGGGTTCAAAGGGGGCTCGGGCCTCCTCCTGATCGGCAATACCGGCTTCCTGAATGAGCCTTACATAAGGGGCGGCACTCCCGTCGCCGATGGGGGGCTCGTTGGCATCCATCTCGATGAGGGCGTTGTCGACGCCGAGTCCCGCAAGGGCGGAGAGGACATGCTCGACGGTCTGAATCTTGGCATTTCCCTGCACGAGCGTGGTCGCCCTCTCGACGGTCTTCACATGATCCACCAAGGCGTCGACGATCGGTTCATCCGGCAGGTCGGTGCGGCGGAACTTGTAGCCGTGCCCCGCGGGTGCCGGGTGGATGGTGAGGGTGACATTGCCACCGTTGTGCAGGGCGCCGCCGGTGAGGCAGGCGGATTTTACTAGGGTGCGCTGGTGCTCCATGGGTGAAAAACTGATCTGACGAGGCTGATCTTAACGTGTTCCGGGAAAAGGTTCCGTGAAGGTGATGGGCGGGGATTCAGGGGGTTTCCGGGGCGACGCGTCCGTCTTTCATCCGGATGCGCCGGTCGGCCAGGGCCGCCACGGAATCGCTGTGTGTCACCATAATGACCGTGGCGGTGCGGCGTGAAGCAATCTTTGCAATGACTTCGAGCACCTGGGAGGCGTTAACGCTGTCGAGGTTGCCTGTCGGCTCGTCTGCAAGCAGGAGGGATGGGCCATGGACGAGGCCCCTCGCAATGGCCGCCCGCTGCATCTCACCACCGCTGAGTTGGTGCGGAAAGTGGGTCGCCCGGTGAGGCATCCCCACCAGATCAAGCATGCCGAGGGCCGTGGCGCGGGACGCCCGGGGGTCATCACCCCGGAGCAGGAGCGGGAGTTCCACATTCTCCAAGACGGACATGGAGGGGAGCAGATTGAAGAACTGGAAGACGATTCCCAGCTTCAGGCGCCGGTAGAGGGTCAGTTCCCGGTCATTGGCCGTCTCGAGATGAATCCCATCCACCACCACCTCGCCCGAGCTCGGGTGGTCGAGGCCCCCAAGCAGGTTTAAGAGTGTGCTCTTGCCCGATCCGCTGGGGCCGGTGATCGCAACGAACTCCCCTTCAGGTATTGAGAGCGAGACGGAGTCGAGTGCGGCCACGGGAGGGTTGCCGTAGGTGCGGGAGGCTTTGACGAGACGGATCATGCCGTTCACAAATGAACTGCCGGCCATGTCCGATCAAGCTCCCTTCCAATCCCCTCCACGGGAAGCCTTCCGCATCCTCGGGGAGACGCCCGACCTGATCGCCGTGGAGAAGCCACCTTTCCTTCTCGTCCATCCCAGTAAGCCGGGAGGTCCCGTGACCCTCTGGGACAGGTTGAGGGAGTTGCTCGCCTACGAGATTGCGGGTGGGGGACAGGTCTCGCTGATCAACCGACTCGACCGCGAGACCAGCGGCATCGTCCTGGTTGCGAAGAACGCCGGGGCGGCCCGCTCCTGTACCATGGCGATGGCCCGCGGAGAGATTGCGAAGGAGTACCTTGCGATCGTCACCGGGTGGCCGCAGAGGGATCAGTGGTCCGTGGAGGATCCCATTCTCAGGCTTGGGGAGGTGGAGTATTCCCGGATCTGGCTGAAGCGTGCGGTTCATCCGCTGGGGGCCCCCTCCCATACCGACTTCGCCGTCCTCCGGCGGGTCACCCATCCCCGGCATGGCCCGCTGGCCCTGATCCATTGCATTCCGA
>Ga0209189_1000332_pt1 | contig 40054 bp, 32 predicted proteins | sample C_130820_EF_Meta_FD_187308 | JGI IMG/M metagenome (GOLD analysis project Ga0209189, IMG submission 187308) | Freshwater microbial communities from Lake Croche, Canada to study carbon cycling - C_130820_EF_MetaG (SPAdes) (version 3) | ecosystem: Environmental > Aquatic > Freshwater > Lake...
ACTGCAACTGAGGTATCTAAGCCACCACTAAATGCGATGCCAACTTTTTGGCCAACTGGCAGAGATGAGATCACCTTAGACATAGCGCCATTCTAACCTTTCAGATTAAAGCCCCGCTTGGTTTAAGCCATAGATCGAGGGCCAAATAGCAAAACTGATCGACACTGGCAGGATTAAAAAGACAACTGGGATAAGTAAAGTGATCTCACTTTTCCCTGATTTCTTAAGTAGCGCCAGATTTATCTGCTTATTCAAAGATTGGACCTGATTGTTTAACACATCCAAAATCGGTGTTCCCCGTTGAATTGCAATTTGAATTGAGTTAGTAAGCCGCCTAAGCGCAGATGAGCCGGCAGCTGCGGCAATAAACTCCAAAGACTGGGTCAGGTTATTACCACTTTCATACTTTGCAAAACTTTGTTTAATTAAATTAGGAAGGTACCCAACGGAGCGTTGTGAAATATAGCGAAGTGCCATCATCGGACTCTCACCTGCTGAGATCATGATTGAGAGCATCTGCAAAATATTTACTAACTCCTCATTTATCTCACTCTCTTTTACCTCACTGCCAGTTATTTTTCCAATTATCTTTTTAAGCCAATTTAATTGTTTTGCATAGTCAGAGACTGAAAGTAGATTTGCAACCTCAATTAAGATTACTCTGATCGAAAAAATAATTGCCGGTGCTATCAAAATCAAAATATAGAGTTGTAGGCGGCTCATTTTGTCGTAATTTGAATCGTAAATAAACGTTTAGCTTTTGGTAACTTTGCAATTCTGCTCATCCAAAGATAAGCCAGTAATGTCGCGATCACACCAAAAATCATTAGCAATTGGCCAGTCGGCTGCAAATAGGCAATGCGAGCATTCTCTTGAGTACGTAAGATGATAAAAAGTAGCCACGGCGCTAATGCGGCTAAGTTTGCTGAGTTTTTAATCCAACCAAATCTAGTATTTATCTCAGCCCGTAGTGCTAAATCTGCTGATACATACTCAGATATCTCTCTTAAAACTTTAATTGTATTTTTGCTCCCAAACTTCGTTGCAAAGTAAAGGGTCTCAAAGAGTTGATCGGTAATTGGATCAGCAAACTCCTCTTTTAAGTCATTAATAGCAACCTCAAATTTTTCTCCCCCATTTAAGCTCTTAGAGAATTTATCAAACTCTTTTCGAATTGATTGAGGTCCAACGCTGGCAAGATTGGAAAGGCTTTCAGAAATTGATGCACCAGATTGCAGGGATGAAATGAGTAGATCTAAAACCTCAGGCCATGCTTGCGCACGGTTAATGGTAATTTTCCTAGCCTGATATGAAATCTTTGCTAAGTAGGCTGCAAGTAAAGATAATATAAATAAAATTAATAAAGTAATTGGTTGCATTTTAAATACTTCGTTTGGCTAATATATTTGCTAAAGATGCAAGCCCTTTTACATATTTAGTACCATTCCATTTAAATAATCTTTCTATCTCGATTACGCCCTCTTCGCTACGACCGGTAACAAAAGCCACCTCAACCACTCTTCTCACGCCAGTTGAATCAAGACTGCACTGCACTACTAGATCAATACAGTTTGCAATTGTTGGAGTGATAAAGCTTTGGGAGATATTTTCACCCGCTAATAACGGCAGAAGCTGTAATTTACTTATTGCACTCCTAACTGAGTTTGCGTGCAAGGTTGCCATGCCAGGTAGACCGGAATTGAGTGCAATCAAAAGATCAAGTGCTTCGGCCTCTCTTACCTCGCCAACAATTATTCGACTAGGCCGCATTCGCAGGGATTCTTTAATTAATTTACGAAGTGAGATTTCACCTTCACCTTCTAAATTAGTATTCCTTGTTTGCAGCGCAATCCAGTCAGGTATTTTTGGTTTTAATTCAAAAACTTCTTCAATAGTAATTACGCGCTCACCTGGTGATATTTGGGAAATTAAAGCATTTAAAAATGTGGTCTTACCAGCTTGGGTTCCACCGCTTACCAATATGTTAAAGCCATTATTAATTGAACTTATTAGTAGATCTAATATCTCTTGATTTATTGAACCTAGCTCCATTAAATCTGCTAATGAGTTTCCTTGGTTTAAATGTTTGCGGATATTAACTGCCCAATGCTTGGCAGTTACTTCAGGTATTGCTACATGTAATCTGCTGCCATCGGGCAGCCTGGCATCTACAAATGGATTACTAACATCAAGGCGCCTGCCACCCCAAATCAGCAATCTTTCAATCAAATCGTGCACAACCTCTTTAGTTAAAACTAAATTAGTTAACTCACTCCTGCCATTACGGGCAACAAATACTCGATTTGGAGTATTTATCCAGATTTCCTCAACTGAATCATCCTCAATTAGATTTTGAAGGGGACCAAAACTTTGCAACCCAGAATTAACTTTTTCCATTGGCTAATTATCGAAAATCTACCTATTTATATGTTTGGCTGTGTATATAACTAAATGTTTAAAGGAGAATACTTACAGTTATTTCGAAAAGTGAAGTTGATCTATCTGGGCATACCAATCTAATTGAGTATCTGGGTCGCTGTAGTGAGAAATCGCAAGATCAAGATATTTAGGTAGCAAATCACATGCTCGAGTTAGGAGCTGATCACCAGCAGAACTATCTGGGCCAGCTAAAAATATCCAAAAGCCAGTAGTTGAAATGCGACAAATACAATCAGATTGCCTAAATATATTTTGTAGCAGAAAGTATGCTTTTACTAACTCACTTTCAACCTCAATTTTTATCTGATTAAGGTTAATTTGATTTTTAGTTGCGAAGTAATTTCCTAGATTCAAAGTAGCGCTGATAATCAATAGTTGAGTTTGATTTCGGCGGGAAAGTTGCATATCTCGCTTTACTATTTGATCAAACCTGCTTTGAGCGATCGCACCAGTTAATAGATCAATCTCACCATTATTAACAAAAAATATTTGTGCAGCTATCTCACTTAGATCCTTCATTATGAGGCTAGAGGGTAGTATTTAAAGGTGAATCTGAAAAGAGTTTTTGCTACCGAGGTGAGTAGAAGGTGGGCGGTCTTTTTGCTTCGCGCAGAGGCTGGGTTACTGCTTGCGCTAGTTATTTATTTGATCACTGCCCCACTTATTTCAGATGTATCCGCACCGGCTGCTTTAACTGCTGAGATTGTTTTTGGGTCACTCGGCGCACTTGGCCTCTGGTTTTGCGCAAATGGCTTTAAGAATAAAAAATCTTATGGTCGAGCTCCAGCAGTACTGGCAAACTTAATTGCACTTGGAGTTTCTTACTATATGGTTTCTGGAAGTTTTCTCATAGTTGGTATTCCGCTTGGTTTGCTTGCATCAATTACTTTGCTATCTGCCGCATTTGGCTATAGCGAATAACTACCATTCAACTATTTGACGATCCTCCCAAAGCAATCCAGTTTTATCTTTTTCAAAATCAAAATCTCTAAGGGCTAACCAAATTGCTGTTTCAGCACCTTCCTGCGCACTTCGTGGCGCATCTTCACCGCCCATATCTGTGCGGCAATGTCCTGGACAAATTGCATCCACCAGAAACCCGCGCGCACCTAATCCAGTTTCATAGGAAAGATTTTTTACCAAGGCATTCACACCAGCTTTACTAATTCGGTATGGAGCCAGTCCGCCATGTGTGCCAGGTCCACTCATTCTGCCTAAACATGCAGAGTAAACAATTACTCTTCCCGCTCTTGCCTCTGCCATTGCGGGTGCTAATTCATTAACCGCCGTAAATACCGCATCTAAATTAATAGACAAAGTTCTGCGCCATTCCTCATCATTAGTTCGCAAAGTTTTAGACATTTTTTCACTCATTACTCCGTGTGCTAAAACTAAAATATCTAGAGTTGAAAAACCATTACTTGTTGCCTCTTGATTAATTTCACCTAAAACTTCACGAAACTTTTTACCATCTGATACATCAACTGCTCGGTAATTACAGCCAAGTTGTTTTGCACTCTCTGCTGCTCGGTTCTGGTCTTTGCCAATTATGTATACCGATATACCAGCTGCAATTAAACCTTTAGCGGTTTCATATCCAAGGCCGCGAGATCCCCCAGTCACAATCGCCCATTTTTTATCACCACTCATAGGTACAACCTTGCCGTGATTTATGGGCAGTTACCAGCCTTAAATATGTGCTGGTGGCCACTTTCACTTACTTTATAACGCCTATAAGGGTTTAGTAGGCAGAGAGTGAGAGTTAAGATTAACCTGTTGCATCAATATCGATTTAGTCAATATAGGGAGAATAAGTGAGCGAAGCCGGAGCTAATACGCCCGCTAATCACTTCGGTGGCTCCTTCGGTCCTAACGAGTGGTTAGTGCAGGAAATGTATGAGAAATACCAAAGTGATCCTGCATCTGTTGATAAAGCGTGGTGGGAGTTCTTCGCTGACTTTAAGGGAACACCCTCATTAAATGGTTCGACAAACTCTGTGCCAAATAAACCAGGCGTTCCACCAATTCCTAAAGCGCAACAAACAAAAGTAGTAAGTAATCCGCCAGTAGTAATTCCTGAACCGGCTGCGCCAGTTACTTTGCAACCAAAGATTGAAAAAATTGAGACTCCAACTCAAGCCTCAACTTTTAAACCAGCTGATCCGATTGTTAAGCCGATTCCAACCTTAGTAACCCCATCTGCAGCTTCAGTTGAACCAATTCGTGGAGTAGCAGCGCGGGTTGTGCAATCAATGGAAGGCTCACTTTCAGTTCCAACTGCAACAAGTGTGAGAGTGGTTCCTGCGAAATTACTGATTGATAATCGAACTGTTATTAACAATCACCTAAAACGTGGCCGTGGTGGCAAAGTTTCATTTACTCATTTAATTGGTTACGCAATGATTAAAGCGGCAAGGGCAATGCCAGAAATGAATGCTTTCTTTACCGAGCTAGAAGGAAAGCCTGCGGTTGGGCATCCAGAGCATATTAATTTAGGTATTGCGATTGATTTAGCAAAACCAGATGGCTCTAGACAATTATTAGTTCCCTCAATTAAAGGGTGTGAGAATTTAGATTTTGCGCAATTTTGGTCTGCCTATGAAGATATGGTGCGAAAAGCTAGAGGTGGCGCATTAACAGTTGAAGATTTTGCTGGCACCACACTTTCACTTACAAACCCAGGCACAATTGGCACAGTTCACTCCGTGCCTAGATTGGTACAAGGACAAGGTTTAATTCTTGGTGTTGGCGCACTTGATTATCCTGCCGAATTTCATGGCGCGAATGAGCAAACTCTTGCTGATTTAGCGATTAGCAAAGTAGTAACAATTACTAGCACTTACGACCATCGAATTATTCAAGGCGCTCAATCTGGTGATTTCCTGCGCCGGATTCATGAAATTTTGCTTGGCGAAGAAAACTTCTACGATGAAATCTTTGAAGCACTTCGGATTCCATATGTTCCAATTCGCTGGGTTGTTGATATGCAATTTGGAAAAGATGATGATGTTAGTAAGACAGCTCGGGTGCAAAAATTAATTGATGCCTACCGCACAACTGGTCATTTAATGGCAGATGTTGAGCCCCTTGCATATGTTCAAAGATCCCACCCAGATTTAGATGTTGTTACTCATGGCCTATCACTTTGGGATCTAGATCGAGAGTTTGCAACCGGTGGCTTTGGCGGTAAATCATTTATGAAGTTAAGAAGAATTTTAGGAGTGCTTCGTGACTCTTACTGCCGAACTATCGGGGTTGAGTATATGTATATTGCTAATCCGGATGAGCGTAAATGGATTCAAGAACGTATTGAAGTAGGTGCACCAAGAACTGCTCGGGAAGAGCAACTTAGAATTCTGCGCAAGTTAAATAGTGCTGAAGCATTTGAATCATTTTTACAAACTAAATTTGTGGGGCAAAAACGTTTTTCACTTGAAGGTGGCGAGTCAGTAATTCCATTACTCGATGCGATGATTTCATCAGCTGCTGATTCTGGTTTAGATGAAGTGTGTATCGGAATGCCACACCGTGGCCGGTTAAATGTGTTAGCAAATATTGCTGGTAAATCATATGGCCAGATATTCCAAGAGTTTGAAGGAAATTACCATGACAATGAGGTCCACGGTTCTGGTGATGTTAAGTATCACCTAGGCACTAAAGGAACATTTACTGCCGAATCTGGTTCAAAAACTAAAATTTATTTAGCTGCTAATCCATCGCATTTAGAGGCGGTAAATCCAGTTCTTGAAGGAATTGTTCGTGCTAAGCAGGATAAATTAAGAGCTACTGCGGGTGATACTTCAATCGATGAGCAAAATTCATATCCAGTCCTTCCTATCTTGTTGCATGGAGATGCTGCATTTGCCGGCCAGGGAGTTGTTTCTGAAACACTTTCACTTTCACTTTTAAAGGGATATCGAACTGGTGGAACAATTCATATAGTTGTTAACAATCAAGTCGGATTCACGACTTCACCACATGCAGCAAGATCTTCAACATATTCAACTGATATCGCAAAGATGATTCAGGCTCCGGTATTTCATGTTAATGGTGATGATCCAGAGGCATGTGTTCGAGTTGCTCGCCTTGCATTTGAGTATCGCCAAGCATTTAATAAAGATATTGTGATTGACATGATTTGTTACCGCCGACGCGGTCACAATGAAGGTGATGAGCCAAGCTTTACCCAACCGCTTATGTATAAATTAATTGATGCAAAGCGATCTACTAGAAAGCTTTATACCGAAGCTTTAATTGGTCGTGGCGATATAACTGTGGAAGAAGCGGAAGAGGTGCTTCGCGACTACCAGCAGCAGCTTGAAGGTGTATTTACTGCCGTTCATAACACTGAACCAGAGAGTGATCCAAATTGGAAAGCACCAGTAGTTCCTGCACCACACACAGTAAATACTGCATTATCTGAAGCGGAGTTAAGAAAAATTGCGGCAACTCAATCTACAATTCCAGCCGACTTCACAGTTCATCCAAAATTACTGCCGCAATTATTAAAACGAGTTGAAATGCTAGATGAAGCAACTGTTGACTGGGCAACCGGTGAAATGTTTGCCTTTGGTTCACTATTGCAAGAAGGCTATCCAATCCGAATGAGTGGCCAGGATGTTAGACGGGGAACATTTAGCAACCGTCATGCCGTAATTGTTGATAAAGAGACCGGAAAAGATTTATTCCCACTTCGATCTTTAGTTAAAGACCCTAACCAATTCCATATTTACGACTCACTTCTATCTGAGTATGCAGTAATGGGATTTGAGTATGGCTACTCAGTTGAGCGAGAAAATGCATTGGTAATCTGGGAGGCGCAATTCGGCGATTTTGCAAACGGTGCTCAAACTGTTGTTGATGAATTTATTTCTTCTGCACTACAAAAGTGGGGCGAAAGATCTTCTATAGTTTTATTACTGCCTCATGGATATGAAGGGCAAGGGCCAGATCACTCCTCTGGTCGAATTGAAAGATTTTTAGCCTTATGCGCTGAACAAAATATGACAGTTGCTCAACCTTCTACTCCGGCCTCTTACTTCCATCTGCTTCGCTGGCATATGAAAAACCCAGCTCGCCGGCCACTAATTGTCTTTGAGCCAAAATCTATGTTGCGATTAAAAGCTGCTGCAAGTGGTCTAAATGATTTTACAACTGGAACTTTTAAGCCATTAATTGCGGATGAGAAGGTAAATAATGTAACTCGGTTAATCTTCACATCCGGAAAAGTTTATTACGATCTGATCGCCGAACGTGAAAAACTCAATGAGCATTCGACTGCGATCGTCAGAGTTGAACAGCTTTACCCACTACCAATTGAAGAAATAATTGCTGAAGCTAAGAAGCATCCAAAAGCAACCTTGCTATGGGTGCAAGATGAACCCGCAAATCAAGGTCCTTGGCCATTTATTGCCCTTGCTGCATCTGAAGCATTTGTTGCACATGAAGAATTGGCCGGAAGAAGTTTGCGCAGAGTTTCAAGGAGAGCAACAGCAAGTCCAGCAACTGGAAATCATCATTTGCATGAAGAAGAAGAAAAAGCATTAATGACTGAGGCCTTTACTCGTTAACTTCCGCTTCGGTATTTAAGTACTACTTTTGCTAGAAATAACTCTTCTGCTAACCATCCCCAGTTGCGTGAATCCTCACTAAGCGGGCTATCCCCTTCAACCCAGTACCTAGTAATGCCGTGCTCGATTCGGTTCTCTTTCAATCGCTTTAATAATTTAACCCCTGGTCGGTTTGGATCCTGCACTAAGTAGACCACCCCAATTTTTAGTGTGTGCTTTTTACCACTTAAATTTCGAACTATCAGCCAATCACCTTGATTATATGAAGGTGCCATGGAGTTTCCAGAAACTATCACCGTGCTAAAACCGAACATGAGGAGTATTCTCCCACTATAAATTACTTTTTAATCAACAAAGGAGAAAAATGATAAATGCATTGATAGCACGAATTACACCTAAGGAATCTGTATTCGCTCATTGTGATCTACCATGCGGAGTATACGATCCAGCGCAAGCAAAAATTGAGGCACAATCTGTTAAAGCTTGCATGGAGAAGTATGCAGCTAGCAGTGATTCAGATTTTAAATCTCGTGCAGTTGCAATTAAAGAAGAGAGATCAGAATTAGTAAAGCATCATCTTTGGGTTTTATGGACTGATTACTTTAAGCCAAATCATTTTGAAGCATACCCTCAGCTCCACTCCCTATTTAATGAAGCAACTAAATTAGCTGGGGCTGGTGGAAGTAAAGGCACAAATGATGTTGCCGTAGCAGAAAAACTAATCTCTAAGATTGATGAGATTGCTGAAATTTTCTGGGCAACAAAAAAGTAATTAAACTTTAATCGCTAGTGGCTTAGAAATTTAAGCTGCTAGCGATTTTGTTTTCCTTGCCTAAACTACCTTTTTCAGCAATTATCGTCTCCGCCGCTACTCGCGCCATGAATGAAACTCGCTCAACAAATTTTCTCGTGATCAAACCATTTGCTATTAATCTTGAGGATTGATGCACCTCGACCTCAAACTTTAAAATATTTTCAGCTAAGCCAAGACATCTTGAGGTTGCATGTATTTCAGTACCAACACCGACCGCACCAATAATCTCGACTTGTGAGTTAGATGTAACAGTCGTTTCACCAAAATCTAAAAACTCAATTATTGCTGCACTACATGAGCTCTCAATTAATGCAAGAATCTGATTAGAACCAACGACTGGTAAATCATTAATCCCTTGAGCAACTGATGTATCGCCAGGCCGAACCGACATAGTTGCCATACCGATGGCGCCAATAACTTGCTCAGGTTTCATAATCACAAGATTAGTGATTAATTAATTATTCTTGCGGGAATTGCCTACGAATTTCGCTAGTTATTTCAATTTGTGTCGCACCATCAGTGGTGATCTCCGTATAAGTGGTTTGAGTATAGGTAATTTCAGTGATCCCTTGGTTTTGATCCTGCTGCATCATTTGGTTATAAAGATCTTGAGTTTGTTGGTTTATTCGATCATTTAATTCTTCTGGAGCTGATTCATTTAAAGCATTGCATAAAAGGTTTCGTATTAAAGCTAAAGCAGTATTTTCTTGTTCCATTTGCATGCGACATGGTGAACATTGCCCAAAATGAATTTCAACCTCACTTAATTGTTGGTCATCAAAAATTTCATGGTCGATATAAAGAATAATATTTGGTAAAACCTGTTCGCAGGGAATCAAGCGACTTTCATTAAAACTCATTTTTGATCACCTGCTTTATCTTTTCCGTATCCTCGATCTTTTGCATAAGCAGACAAAGATGCCCTTAATAATTTACGCCCACGATGTAATCTAGACATAACCGTGCCAGTTGGCACACCAGTAATCTCAGCAATTTCTTTATATGAAAAACCTTCCACATCAGATAAATAAACAGCCATTCGAAAATCTTCTGGCATTTGGGCAAGTGCTTCCTTGATATCTTTATCAGCAATATTTTCTAAAACTTCATCTTCTGCAGATTTACCTTGGTCACTGGTATGTGAAGAAGCATCTGCAATCTGCCAGTCTTCAATTTCACCAGCTGATATTTGTGGCCTGCGTTGATCTTTCCGATAATTATTTATAAATGTTGTTGTAAGAATTCGATATAGCCAAGCTTTTAAATTTGTACCAGGCTCAAATTGGTGAAAGCTTGTAAACGCTTTTGCATATGTATCCTGGACTAAATCTTGAGCATCATGAGAATTTTTGGTATATCTGAGTGCAGCTCCATAAAGTTGCGAGGTAAAAACTAGTGCATCTTTTTCGAACCTAGCTTTTCGCTGCGCTAAGGTTTCTTTTTCACGGTCAATAACTACCGGCAATAAATCTTCATTACTCATCTGGGATAAGGCTACCTCGAATGGAGTTTTAGGAATCTGAGTGTATTTTTTATTTTGGCCAATATCCTGGCGCAAAGCATTCATACCTGAAATAACCTAGTTTTCGCCTTCCTTATTCCCATAACTAACCACAATATCCATGTTTAAATGCCTAATCTGCCTTGGTAGGTGGAAGGTAGACTGATACATATGACTAATTGGAGCGCACCTTTTCGCAATGGATTAAGTGATTCGTCCGCACCTATTAATGCCAAAGTAAGGGTTCCGGGGTCTAAATCAGCAACCAATAGAGCGTTAATTTTGGCTGCGATCTCTAAGACACCATCGATACTGCGAAAACCCCTTTCCTCTCGTGATACCGATTTAATGGTTAGGGGGTTGAAAAGCCTAGGTTGCAAAATTGAGGAGATAAAAACAAGTACAGGCTTTGATTATCAAGTAACGCCACAACAACTAATCGGTCCAACTCAGATTGATGTTGGAAACGCAGGAACAGTGATGCGCTTTTTGCCACCAATTGCGGCATTGGCAACTGGATTGATCTACTTTGATGGTGACGCAAGGTCACATGAGCGGCCACTTGAACCGGTCATAAAGGCACTTGAACAACTTGGCGTTTCAATTGAACATGGAAATAAATATCGTCTGCCACTAACTTTAAATGGATCGGGCCGGATTAAAGGCGGACAAGTAGAGATTGACGCAAGCGCGTCAAGCCAATTTGTATCAGCGCTGTTGTTACTAGGGCCGGCAACAGATAGTGGAATTACTGTCAAACATATAGGTAAATCACTTCCATCTCTGCCACATATAGAGATGACTATTCAAATGCTTAGGCAGTTCGGTGCTGTAGTTGAGGTTGATAAAAATATTTGGAGTGTTAAACCTGGAACTCTTACTGGCCAGGATTTAACTATTGAACCAGATCTTTCAAATGCTGCGCCATTTATGGCAGCTGCAATAGTGTGTGGTGGAAGTATTGAAATTCTGGATTGGCCTAAATCAACTACTCAGCCTGGCGATCAATTACGAAATATTTTTGCATCTATGGGAGCAAAGATTGAACAAACCACTGCAGGCTTAAAAATATCAGGGGCCAATACAATAAATGGAATTGATATTGACCTACATGATGTTGGTGAGTTAACCCCATCTATTGCTGCAGTAGCTGCTTTGGCATCTTCACAATCCACCTTACGAGGAATTGCACATTTGCGATTACATGAGACAGATCGACTAGCAGCACTGGCTAATGAAATTAATAATTTGGGTGGTGATGTTACCGAGGGACCTGGTGAGCTGCTAATTAAGCCAGCTAAACTAGTTGCATCGCAGATTTTTAAAAGTTATGAAGACCATAGAATGGCAACTGCTGGTGCGATTATTGGACTTGCAGTCAAGGATTTGATTGTTGAAAACATAGAAACAACTAAGAAAACATTGCCTGATTTTCCCGGTATGTGGCAGGAAATGCTTAATGGCAAGTAAAAAAAGTAACTGGGATGAAGATGATGTGCGAATCAACAAATCTCGACAGTTTGGATCAAGCAATAAAGCACGGCCTCGCACAAAGGATAGACCAGATTATTCAAAAGCACAGGTTGCAACAATCACTGAGGTTGACCGCGGTCGAGTTAAATGTTTAATTGAAAGTGATAATGGCAAATTAGTTGTTACTGCTATGAAAGCACGTGAACTTGGCAAAAAGTCAGTTGTGGTCGGAGATTTAGTTTCAATTGTTGGTGATATATCTGGTTCAGATGGTTCTCTTGCCCGAGTTGTTGCAGTTCTACCGCGCAGAAACTCTCTTACTAGAACTATTGATGATCATGAAAATGATGAACGAGTAATTGTCGCTAATGTTGATCAGATTGCAATTGTTATTTCAACTACAAATCCAGAGCCTCGAGAAGGTTTTGTAGATAGAGCTTTAGTTGTTGCGTTTGACCAAGGCATTACACCAATCATTATTATGACAAAACAAGACTTATCTAGTGGTGATGAGTTTTTAAAAACTTATAAGGATTTGGATATTACAATCTACAAGGTTGATCGAAACTCTGATCTAACAAATCTTAAAGAAATATTAAGTAATAAAATTACTGTTCTGCTTGGTCACTCCGGAGTTGGTAAATCAACATTAGTAAATAACCTACTTGGCAGCAGTGCAGACGCTGGATTAACATCTGACACTCCTAATACTTATCGCGCGACTGGCGATGTTAATGAAGTTACTGGTAGAGGTCGCCACACTTCTTCGAGTGCGATAGCACTTCCCTTGTCGCCAACTTTTAGTGGTGATGAATTTGGTTGGATAATAGACACACCAGGAGTTAGATCTTTTGGTATAGCTCATATTCAACCCTCTCGAGTTATTTCTGCCTTTGCTGAATTTAATGAGGCAATCTCACATTGCCCTAAGAATTGCTCACACAATGAAAATGAGTGTGCGTTAAATAATTGGCCAGGGCTAACAAACCAAAATCTTGCAAGGCTGGCAAGCCTTCGTCGAGTGCTATCAGTTGAGTAAAAAGTAAGAGTAATCTGAAGACCATGGGCACTAATATTGAAGTCAACCAAATAAAAACTAGGCAGGTTGATTTAAGTGTTATTGGTATGACCTGCTCATCATGTGTTAGCACAATAGAGCGATCTTTAAATAAAATACCTGGAGTAAGAGCGGCAGTTAATCTTGCAATGGAGTCAGCACATGTAATTGCCCCGTTAAACATCTCTGAGAAAGAATTAATTTCCGCAGTAACTTCAGCCGGATATCAAGCAACTGCATTTAAAGGTGAGCGTGAGTCATTTGAGAAATCAAATCGATTGGGAATCAGGTTATTAATAACGTTTTTATTAACGGCGCCAGTAATTTTGATATCCATGTTTGACAGTTGGCACGAAGAGATTGATGCCCGCCTATTATCAGTGGTTAGTAATATTAATATTCTATTGGCAAATAACGGCCAAAAAATTGTTATTTCTTACCCAAATGCTCCAATTACTACTTGGCTTTTAATTTCGCTGTCGATCCCCGTAGTTTTCGTTTTAGCTTGGCCAATTCATAGAGCTGCTATTAAAAATCTGACTCATCCAACTATGGATACGTTAGTTTCTTTAGGTTCACTCGTTTCACTTAGTTGGAGCATTTACTCTGCATCAACATATACTGCTAAAGATAATACGACGCCAACAATTTATGCTGAAGTTTCATCAGCGGTAATTTTCTTTGTCATGCTTGGCCGATATTTAGAACATAGAGCAAAACGCAAGGCCGGTTCAGCACTGGCTGAGTTATTCAAATTATCTGCTGGAACAGTTGAGGTAAAACGTGGAAATTCCACATCAGTAATTTCTATTGATGACCTTGTAGTTGGTGATCTATTTGTTGTAAAGCCTGGAGACTCAATACCAACAGATGGCCAAGTAGTATCTGGATTTAGCACAATTAATAATTCATTTTTAACCGGTGAAGCAACACCTGTTGAGGTAGCCATAAATGATTTAGTTTTTGCTGGATCAATTAATAATAACGGTAATTTAATTGTTAAAGCCAATCGAATTGGATCAGATACTGAACTAGCTCGAATAACCCGAATGGTGCTTGCCGCACAATCTGAAAAAGCACCTGCTCAACAATTAGCTGACCAAGTAAGCAGAGTTTTTGTACCAATTGTTTTATTGCTTTCTATCTCTACTTTTCTCGCTTGGTACTTAACTGGAACTGCTCTTGCACAATCAATTGCTATCGCAGTTGCAGTATTAGTTATTGCATGCCCGTGTGCTCTTGGGCTGGCAACTCCTATCGCACTTCTAGTTGCATCTGGTAAAGCGGCAAAAAACGGCATAATTATTAGATCACCTAAATCAATTGAAAAAGCAGTTGGCATTACTGATGTCGTATTTGATAAAACCGGCACCTTAACTACTGGCCAAATGCTTCTGCAGGAGATGGTTTTGATTGATAATCCACTTACAACAGAAAGTACTGTTATATCTGCCTCTGATCTGATGAGTTACGCATTAAGTATCGAATCTCTTGATTCACATCCAATTGCGGTAGCAATTGCAAATGCATTATCAAAACAAGGTATTGAACCATTTACTGTTACCGATTTTGAGCATACATCTGGAGTAGGTGTTGCAGCAAGAGTTCACCCAGTTGGAACATCTACTTCTAAAGCGGTTTTAATTGGTTCACCAGTTTCAATTGCCCGTAGTACTACTGAGTTCTCGCCAAAATTAACGGCTGCGGTTGAAGCCGCAAAAGCTAGAGCAAACTCAGTTGCAGTTCTTGCAATCGATGGCCTGGCTTATGGAGTATTTGAAGTTGGGGACCAGGTTAAGCCAGAAAGTAAAGATGCAATAACTAAGCTGCACCAAGCTGATTTAAATACTTGGTTAGTAACCGGAGATGGCGAAATTGCTGCAATCTCAATGGGTGCTCAGGTTGGAATTCCAATAGATCATATTTTTGCCTCAGCTTCACCCATTGACAAATTAGAGTTTGTTTTAGCCCTTCAAGAAAAAGGTAAAGTGTTAATGATTGGTGATGGTATTAATGATGCTGCGGCAATTGCTCAATCAGATTTAAGTATTGCTATGGGATCTGGAACAGATACTGCGATCGCCGCTGCAGATATAACTTTAATTAGACCTTCTTTAATTGCAGCTCTTGATGCAATGGCTATTTCAAAGAAAACTACAAAGATTATTAAATCTAACCTAATTTGGGCATTTTTATATAACGTAGTTTGTATACCGGTTGCGGCTAGTGGAAATTTGGCACCAATGTATGCAGCTGGTGCAATGTCATTATCTTCACTATTTGTAGTTTTAAATAGTTTACGTATCAAGTAAAAGTTGGTAGCGGGGGCAGGATTTGAACCTACGACCTCTGGGTTATGAGCCCAGCGAGCTACCGAGCTGCTCCACCCCGCGTCGGTAGTTAAATTCTAGAGGAGTAAGGGCAATTAACCCAAATGGGTAATTTAATTATCTATTTTGCGCGGAGATCAATGCAGCAATAGCTGCCTTAACTCTTGCTCGTGCTTTATCTTCAGCAGCACCATCTAAACGCTTTTGTGCTGCTTCAAGATCTGCATAAGCAGATTGCAATGAGGCAATTGCTGATCTAATAGCTTGGCTACTTCCAACTCCACCATTTGCTGGTGTATTAGATTGATTATTCCCACTAGTTGTTCCAGAGTTTCCACCAAAGACTTGGTCTAAAGCTCCTTGTAATGTTTCGCTAAATCCAATTTGATCACCAAAGGAAACCAAAACTTTTTGTAATAATGGATAGGCAGCGGTATTACCGGTTGCTTTTACATAAACTGGCTGCACATAAAGCAGACCATTTCCAACTGGAAGTGTTAATAAGTTACCAAGTACAACATCAGATCCACCTTGGCGAAGTAATGAAAGTGAGGTCGCTACTTCAGGCTTTGCCTCAAAGTTAGATGAAACCTGTGATGGGCCAGCAACGTTTGTTGATCGTGGAAGTTGTAGCACAGTTATTTTTCCGTACTCATCTCCAGCATCAGAGTTAACAACTGCTAGCGCAGTTAAGTTCTCACGTCCTCCTCTTGGTACAAATGGTGTGTACAGAGAAAATGTAGGTTTACTTTGACCTGGAATTTGCATAGTTAAGTAGTAAGGAGGTTGATTACCTGAGTTTGAACCAAAGCTTGAAGGATCAAGTGGTACCCGCCAGAAATCTTGACCACCATAAAATGCACTAGCAGTTGTGACATGGTAGGCGCTCAAAATATCTCTTTGAACGCGGAACATATCCTCTGGATAGCGAATATGGGCTAATAACGCTGGTGAGATATCACTCTTTGATTTAACGGTGCCCGGAAATGCTTTGCTCCAAGTCGCAAGCACTGGATCTTTTTCATCCCACTGATACAAAGTAACTGTTCCATCATATGCATCCACAGTGGCTTTAACAGAGTTGCGAATATAGTTAACATTTTTATCATCTAGTGAAGCAACCGCACTTGATCTGCTAGTTAGCGCATCTCCAGTATTTGCAAGATTTACTACTCGAGAGTTTGGATATCCGGCACTAGTTGTATAGCCATCAATTATCCAAAGTATCTTGCCATCAATAATTGCTGGGTATGGATCGCCATCTAGAGTTAACCAAGGCGCAACTTTTGCTACTCGATCGCGAGGATGACGATCAAATAAAATCTTTGAATCTGAGTTAATTAAATTAGATAAAACAATTCTCTGTTCTTGATATTTAATCGCAAATAACAAGCGAGAGAAGATTGAGCCCATTGGCACTCCACCTTTACCGGTATAGGTGTAGTTCTTCTGACCATTTGCAGAGTTGTCATCAGGATAATCAAGCTCAACTGGATTACTTGCTGCAGGTCCGCCAATAATTGAATAATCAGGAACATTCTCACCAAAATAAACCCGTGGCTCAAAATCTCCTAAGCCTTTAGTTGGTGGGATATCACCAACCGTAAAGCTTGGTTTACCATCGGCATCAACTGTATTTCCAAAAGCTCCCACCATTCCAAAGCCGTGGGTATAAACAAGGTGATCATTAATCCAATTTCTAGATGGATTACCATCAATATTTAATTCACGAACTGAAACAACCACATCGCGCTCTTTACCATTTATCGTATAGCGATCAATATCAAGTGAGTCAGCAAAGCTGTAATAAGGCTTAATCTGTTGCAATTGTCTAAAGGTCGCTGATAAAACATTTGGATCCATTAAGCGAATATTTGCAATTGTTGCCGCATCATTTGCTAGCTGACCAGCTGAAGTAGTAACAGTTGCCTGATAATCCTTAACCTCAACCCCATCTAAGCCATAGGCAATACGGGTCGCATCAATATTTTTCTGAATAAATGGTGCTTCTTTGGTGGATTCAGATGGTTTAACTTGAAATTGTTGAATTGTTGCAGGGTATACACCGGCAATTAGAACCGATGCGATCACCATCAATGCCACACCTGCGGTTGGCAACAACCATGATTTTCTAACAATGTTGGCGAAAAAGAGCAGCGAACAAACAACTGCAATGGCTGCCAAAATGGATTTAGCTGGAAGCACCGCATTCACATCAGTGTAGGTAAGACCCGTAATTAACTTTCCCTCTTTTAAAGTAAGGGCAAAACGATCAAACCAATATGCAACTGCTTTAAGCAATACTAGAAGTCCAAGTAAAATTGAAAGTTGCACTCGAGCCGCAACAGTAGTGCGATCTTCTTTCACTTGCGTGCGAATACCACCATAGATGTAATGAACAGCTGCTGCTGCAAGTAATGCCAAAATTATGGTCGAAATACCCCAACCTATTAATGATTGATACATCGGCAACTTAAAGGCAAAGAATGAAATATCTTTACCAAATTGTGGATCTACTGTTCCAAAGCTTGTCGCATTCTTAAATAACAACCATTCCTGCCAAAGTTTTGAGCCAGCACTACCAGCAAAATAGAAAAGGGTTAGAAATACACCAATTCCTACGAACCTTCGAACTGGTTCAAGTTGAGCTCTATATCTCTCTAAGTTATCAGCTTCAACCGCTACTGGAACATAAATTGGACGCTTGCGAAAAGCTATATAAATATTTGCGGTTATGAATATGGAGGTAATAAGTCCGAATCCTATGAATAAATATATTTTAGTAAATAATGTTGTTTGCCACACATTCACAAAATCAACTGAGCGATACCAAAGTAAATCAGCATAAAAACTACTTGAAGAAATTAATATGCTGCCTAATATAAATAGAACAACAGCAGTAATTGTTAGTGGGCTAACCCGACGCTTACCTGGACCACGATTTCCGAATGGGTTTGGAAAAGAACCACCAAATCCACTTCCGCCAAATGGGTTGTTATTACGATTAAATCCGCCGCCACCAAAGCCTGAGTTGCTCATGGCCAAATCTTATCTATATCTAGGAGGCCGTTGCACAGCTTGGATATGTGGTATCAGCAGGCAGATTCAGCACTGAAATTGCCTCGGTCAGTGTGGCGACCGGCACAATTTTCATATCATTTTTACTTCCGCTATTGGTCAATTGATCTTTGTTTTTAATGTCAGTGCAATTCTCAATTGGTGCAAGAAATATCTTTACGCCATCTTTCTTGGCTCCAATAATTTTCTCAGCAATTCCTCCGATTGGACCGACTTGGCCATCTGCGGTAATTGTTCCAGTCCCAGCAATATTTCGTCCTCGAATTAAATCAGCTGGAGTTAGTTTTTCAACTACACCGAGAGCAAATACCAGTCCCCCGCTTGGCCCGCCGGTCTCAGCTAATTGAATTTTAACTTGAAAAGGAAAGTTAAAATTTTGTTGAATGTTTACACCAATAAATGCAGAGCCATCATCTCGAGCAGATAATTTAATCTGCTTTGTAATAATTTCTCTTTCAGATCGCAGGACCTTAATTGATACTAAATCTCCTGGTTGTTTTTGATCTAAATACCTCATGATTTCAGAGGCCGATTCAAACTTTTTATCATCAACACTTAATACGATATCTGATTTATATAATAATTTGTTTGCATTAGTTTGATCATTTACCTCAGTTATTACCAACTTTGAGGTGCTTTTGTAACCTAAATAATTTAGAGCCGCTGCAGTTGCATTAGTTTGAGAACCACTCATCTCCTCTGCGCCATTCTTCATTGAATCTGCCGCGCTTTCGCCCTCTGGATAAACCTCAACCCGTGGTAGCACTGCGCGATTTTTATCAAACCATCCATACAAAACATCAAAGCCCGTTATGTAAGAGTCTGGGTCAGTAACCATGACCGAGGTAACCGATAACTTTCCAGTTGTTGGATAACTTTTAGTTCCAGTTATGGTTATGGCTGAACCTAATATGTTCTGAGGATTTCCGGGTGAGAGTATTACAAATGGTGAGGGCAGAAAAAGGGAGGCAAGAACTAAAGCTGTAACCGCAATTTTTGTATTTGTTGGCAGTTTAGGTTTAATTGGCAGCAAGGATTTCATCTAAATAACTAACTACTTAATTACTTCTTATTTTTGAAAGTACTTTGAAACTTCTTAAAACTATCAACTGAGCGATTGGTTTGATTATCAAACTTTGATTTATATTTTGTGATCCAGATTCCATACCCTATCGCGCATAAAACCGCACCAATTGGAATAACCCACCAAATCAGGGCTGCGGTTGAGGCTGGGTTCATAGCCGCAATCTTAATGAGCGGGAAGAAAAAAGGTGTCATTATTGTTCTATTAGAATCAGATATCTTTAACAGCGTGATAGAGGGTGAGTTAGACAAATGAGCTTTGGCTTTTTACCAAATGAAGGGCAACCGAATTTTGAAGCACTGCTAAAGCAATTCTCAGAAATGGGAATTGACTCTGGTGCACTTGCTGGGGCTAAATCATTTTTAGAGAATATGGGAGGTTCAAAAACTGGATCTGACCAAAATTTAATTACAGTTGCCGCCCTTAGAGAGATTGCTAAAAAAATTATTACGGCAAAAGGTGATCTTCCGGTTGGAACTGCCGATCAGCAAAGACTTAACCAATCATTAGAAATTGCAAACACATGGCTTGATACTGAAATCCTATTTCCCTCAACAACCGCCCCAACTCAAAGTGCCTGGGCAAAACGAGAGTGGCTAGATGAATCTGTGGCTGGCTGGCAACAACTAATTGAGCCATTAGCCGTTGGCATGGCAGATGCATTAGCCAACGTAATTTCAAGCTCAACCTCATCATTGCCAATTGAGTTCACTGGGGATACAAATCAAACTCCGCAGCAGCAGGAGGCAATGAAGGCGATGTTGGCTCGATTATTAAGAGGATTTATGGGCACTTTAATCGCTACCCAATTAGGGCAAGGAATTGGATTACTGGCAAACTCGATAACTGGCGCAAATGATGTTGCAATCCCGCTATTAAAAGCAGACTCTGGCTCTCATTTAATTCCTCAAAATGTTAATGAGTGGGCAGATGGACTGGGGATTGATCTAGAGCAAGTAACTATTTATCTTTCACTGCGAGAGGCGGCCGCAGCCCGGCTTTTTGCCAACACAACTTGGCTAAATACTTATCTTAAAGATGCAATTATTTCTTATGGAAAAGGCATAACTATCGATGTTGACTCAATTACCCGCCAGGCAGAGGAGGCGATGTCTAGTGGTGAGATCGATATTAACAATCCACAATCAATTAACTTGGCTTTAAATGCTGGATTGTTCACCCCTCAACAAACTCCAGCTCAGGAGTTAGCGTTAACCAAATTAGAAATGGCATTAGCCCTAATTGAAGGCTGGATTGATCATGTTATCTCTGAGGTTGCTGGGAATCGGATCCCAGCATTTAGTGCTTTGATTGAAAATTCTAGAAGAAGGCGTGCTACTAACTCACCAATGCAACAACTATTCGCAAATCTACTTGGGGTTGAAGTTTCACCAAGAAAAATGCGGGAAGCCTCTGCATTTTGGAGTGAGGTTAAGAATATAAAGGGATCTGATGGTCGAGATAAGTGCTGGGATGATCCAGCATTTTTGCCAATGCCAGATGATCTAGTTGATGTAAAAGCATTTTTAAATAGCGTAACTGTTCCAGATGATCTATCTGGGCTGATCTAAGTTAAAAGTTAAAAAAGCGAAATCCCCGGGCGCACGATTTCTTATCTGCCTTCCCCTTGCAGATATGAAACGGTTATCCGGGGACTTCGTAGCGCAAACCTATGTTAATAAAAGGTGAGAATCAACTTAATATGGTGTTTTGAGAAGTAAATCTCAAAATTTATTTTCGCTTATAACCCTTTTTAAGCGCTCAAATAAAAGATTACAAACCACGCGGTGGAAGTTAATAGGGATCAGTTGGAAGGGCGCGTAAAATTTATTAGTGCTCTGTGGATTAACCTGTGGAGATAGCCTTAATTATGGTGGATAAGTAGAGGTAATGGTGGATAACTTTGAACAGCAAATCCTCTTTTCCGATATTTTGCCGCCCGTGTCACAAATATCTTCGCGAAAGAAAAAGATTGAAGAAGAGCTCCCCGCTGATTTGCCCCCATTTCGAGTAATTCGAAAAGAGCGCAGGCGGCGCAGTGTTAGCGCATACCGCCAAGGTGGGGTAATTGAGATTCATATTCCAGCCAAGATGAGCCGGCGCCAGGAAATCCAAATGATCCCGGAGATGATTGCAATGGTCTTACGCCGTGAGGCTCGCGAGCGCAAAACCGATCTGCAATTAATGGAGATTGGCATGCAACTTTTAACTCAATACCTACCTGAGTTTGATGTCCACCCTGCAAGTATTAATTGGCGCAATATGAGTGAGCGATGGGGATCTTGCACCACTGTAGATCGCACAATTCGAATCTCAGATCGTTTAGTTGGATCTCCAGCCTACGTTTTAAATTACATTATTTTCCATGAGCTAATTCATCTAAGAGTTCCTGGCCATGACAGTGAATTTAATAATTACTTAATCAGGTATGCCGACCAAGGTAGAGCTGAAGCATTTCTAGAAGGTTTTGAGCTCGGCTGCCAAAGTGGTGGCTCAGGTGTTATTCCGGCGGTAAATATCTAGTTTTACCCCCTTTTTTTAGATTATTGCCTAATATTTTTCTTTTTATGCGTGGAAAACCCCATCTGAGCGTGGCGCTGGGGGTATGGTGTTGCCATTCGTACTCACATACAGGAAACCTCCTGCATGCTCCCAAGAGTACGGCGGATGGAGGAAGAAAATGGCTGAAGAGTACAAGGGTGAGGCTTACTGCGTTAAGTGCAAAGAGAAGCGCGCTTTTGAAGGACATGTAAAGGTCTCTGATTCAGGTCGCCGTATGGCGCAAGGAATTTGCCCAGTTTGTGGCACAAAGGTAAATCGTATTCTTGGTAAGGCTTAATAAATAAGTATTAACCAAAAGTAAAAGCGGCGGAGTTGGTATGAAACCAATCCCGCCGCTTTTTTGTTAACCCTTTCTAGTTAACAGTTGTTATTAACTTTTTCAATTAACTTGCTACTGCAATCTTGGCTGGCCGTCCCGGAAGACGCTTGCTTTGAATTACTTGACCTTCATCAAATAACTCTCCTCCCCATACCCCGCATGGCTCAGCTCTGGAGAGCGCACCCGCTAAGCACTTTGCCCGCATAGGGCAGCCGCCACATAACGCCTTAGCTTGGGAGATCATTGGGGCTTCCTCGCTGAAGAAAAGCTCAGGATCTGCAGAGTGGCAAGGCAGGCTGCTCATCTTGGCTGGCTCTGAAATTGGTGCGAAAGGATTATCAGCGCGCTTGTATCCACCCGTAGCCTTATCACTCTTACTTCCGGCATAGCCAGTTGTGGAGTTGTCGGCGTAATCGGTATAGGAGATAACTGGGGCATCCTCATAAGCCCAGGTGATATCACCTAATCCAATTTTTGCAGTTGGGCCTTGTGCCCAGCCGGGGATAAGTAGTTCGCTGAAGAGAACGGTCATCGTTCTCACCTTTCCTTTCGGTTATCTTTCATTAGTTTGGTTCTTTATTCTCTTTGCCACTTTGGCTTTTATTACTTGGAAGTTATTTAGATAAAAGAAAAAGGCCCTACGAATCATTAGATTCGCGGGCCCCTTGGCTTCTATCTCGGATTAACCGATATAGCTCCCAGGGGTGCGATCTGATGTAAAGGTATAAAAACCCTTATTAGAGCGCTTATTGGTCCAGTCTGTGCGATATGAAGATTTCGCAGCAGCGGATGAAATGGCAGGCCAATTAACAGCGGCTGCAGGTGCAGCAACGCTGGTCTGATTAATTAACTTTGCCATGTGGGTAAGGGTAAAGCATGAACCTGCTTTGATGCAACTTAATTAAATTGCGCTAAAAATACGCTGGGCTTGCCGGCATAGGTTATTTGAATCCGCTGCTTAGCCCTTGTTACTCCTACATAAAACAGCCTGCGCTCCTCATTTAAATCATTACCCATTGGTAGCACGCCATCAGACACCCCAATTAAAAACAGGTGATTCCACTCAAGTCCTTTGGCTGCATGCAAGGTAGCAAGAGTTACACCTGGCAGGGTGGGCGGATTATTTTGTTCAGCCCGATCCTCAATCTCTCGTAAAAATGCGCGCATATTAGTGCCGCCATTTTCTTGAATGCTTTTGGCAAGACGTAAAAATGCGATTACATAATCAGCATCTCCAAATGGGCGAAGCACTGATACTAAATCGGCATACCAATCACCAATATCTGATGGCAGAACGGATGCACTACGGATAACCCGCATCGCATCCCGTACATCAATCCGATCAAAAAAGCGCTCACCAGATCTAATTTGGCTAGCAATCTTTAGATTATTCAGAGCTGATTTAACCTGATCTAACTGAGCATTAGTTCTGGCCAAAATAGCGATCTCAGATGAATCCGCTCCTTTTGCAATCTCCTTTGCCACCTCACCTACCACATATGAGATCTCATCAGCTGAGGTGTTAAAGCCATTTACCATTGGTTTATCGCCATGATCATTTGCGGATTGAAGCTCAGTTCCGTGATCACTTACTAAATTTGCTTGCCGCAATATTTGATTTGCGGTATTAATAATTTCAGGCGTTGATCGATAACCACGAGAAAGCCTGAAAACTTGAGCATTAGGAAAACGGTTTTGAAAGTTAAGTAGGAAGTTTGAGGTTGCCCCGGCAAATGAGTAAATAGTTTGTGCAGCATCTCCAACGACACAAAGCTCTTCTCGGTTGCCTAACCAAAGGTTTAACAATCTTTGTTGCAGCGGGGAAACATCCTGGTACTCATCAACGGTGAAGTAGCGGTATTGATCCCTTACCCGCTCCCTTACCCCACGATCCTCCTCCAGCATGCCAACTGTTAAGAGCAATACATCCTCAAAATCTAAAGTGCGCTCCTGTTTTTTTAATGACTCATACGCTTCATAAACCTGCGCGATCATTGAAAGATTCTCACCTTGAGTTTTGCTATTTGGTAACTTAACTAGCCTTGAACTCTCAATTGCCCGCTCTTGATAATCCTGCGGTGAAATCTCAAGCACCTTTGCCCACTCAATCTCACTTGCAATCTCTCGCAGCGCATTTACCTGAGCTGGAATTGCCACCTCAGCCCTAGTAATTGCCTGGCTGATAAATCCAGATTTAGTAGTTAATAAGGATGGAAATTGACCACCGAAGGCATAGGGCCAAAAATATAAAAGTTGTTTTAGCGCTGCTGAGTGAAATGTTCTAGCTGCTGCATTTGAAATTCCCAATACTCGAAGCCGAGCGCGCATCTCACCAGCTGCTTTTGCCGTGAAAGTTAGCGCTAAAACTTTAGTTGGATCAGTAACACCGGCATTGATTGCATACGCAATTCGATTGGTAATAACCCTAGTTTTTCCAGTACCAGCACCAGCGATTACGCAAACTGGTCCTCTAATTGCAGTAACAACAGCTAATTGATCTGGATCTAACTCAGCAAGAATTTGGGCATTATCTATCGCCATGATTCATTGCCAATCAAATCAACATCTGCGCCCGGCCCATACCAAGCCTTAATCATTTGGCGAGCCACACTAATCTCAAGGGGCAGAATTAATGATTTATCTAAGATGGCAGCTTTCATATCAGCCCTTGAGAACCAACGAATCTCTTCAATCTCATCCCCATCAGCCTTTGCAATATCTGGAGTATTTGTTACCGCTTCAAATGCAATCATTAAGGATGCTGGAAATGGCCATGGTTGAGATCCAAGATAATCAATCTGGGATAACTCAACACCTGCCTCTTCTCTTACCTCTCTAACAACACAATGCTCAAATGATTCACCCGGCTCAACAAAACCAGCAAAGGTTGAAAAGCGATGTTTTGGCCAAACCTTTTGCCGGCCAAGTAATACTCGATCTTGATCATCTTTAATTAAAACAATTATTGCCCCATCAGTTCTTGGGTAATGCTCACTTTCATCAATTAAACATCTTCTAACTGATCCACCTAATACAACGGTTGTGGCCGCCCCACATTGCGAACATCTTGGATGCTTTTTATGCCAGTTAGCTAAACCTTGGGCGTGCACTGCTAACCCAATATCTCGGGGCGATAAAAAAGCACCAATCTCTCTTAAGGTCTTTAATTCAAGCTTTGTATTTTCATCATTTTCTAGGTGGCGAACAAAGTAGTTCTCTTTATCTTTAACCCCTAAAAAGTAATCGGTTTGAGATTGATACTCACCTAAGGCAGATCCAGTTGTGAATTTAATCTGATTACTGCTCGATACAAACTTCTCATCCATAAAAAGCAAAACTGATGCGCTAGCCCAGGCAGATTTTAGGTAGGCCTCATCACTTCGCAAATGCGCAGCGCGATCAACCTCAGCAACTGCTAGTGGGAGTTTTAGTGATTTATTAGGCGCCATCACCGCCCGACCCTACTAGCCTGTCGTCATGGTTGTCGCCCCCGCTCAAAGCATGAGAATCATCTCGTGGAACCTTTTGCATGGACAGATAATCCCGCCTAATAACGATCAAGATTGGCGACAGAGTTTAATAACCGCAGCTAAAACTGTGGCAGATAATTACCGGCCAGATTTTATTGGCATACAAGAGGTTGATTACTTACAACCACGGTCATCATTGATAAATCAAACTCAACTAATTGCCGAAAGCATGGGACTTAAGTATTGGGCATACCTACCAACAATATTTGGCACGCCAGGTGAAAAATGGGAAAAGGTAAAAGATTTACAAAGTGCATTAATTACCCAAGATTCTGCACCAGATAGAAATATGAGCTATGGCATTGGTATTGCAACAAATCAAATAATCAAGAAGTTACATGTAAAAAGTTTAGGCAGATCTATTATTGGACTTCCGCTATTGATTCCAAAAGATAATGGTGGAGCTAGGTTTATTTATGTTAAAGATGAACCTAGGGTTGCATTGACCGCTGAGCTTGAGAATGGTTTAACAATTACTACGACCCACCTCTCCTTTGCCCCAGTGGTTAATATTTATCAGTTAAATCGCCTTTGTTCTTCATTAAATAAATTACCAGGCAAGCAGGTGCTTACTGGAGATTTAAATATGATTGCAAATCTACCAAGCAGATTTAGTAGTTATAGATCACTTGCTAAACAGATGACCTATCCAAGCTGGAAAGAGAAAATACAGTTTGATTATTTAATGGTTCCAAAATCATCATTTAAGTCATACACAGTAAAGCCAATTACCACAGTAAAAACTAATATTTCAGACCATATCCCAATTGGATTAGAGCTTAGATTTCAATAGGAACTTTGCTGATTAAAGTTATTAACCCTTGTTCATCTAAAATATCGGCCGGCCTTACAGTTTGATTATCTGCTACATAATGAAAAGCAGCGCTTATCTTTTCAATCGGTACATTCTTAAGTTTTGAATAAGCTAGGCGATACATCGCCAATTGAATAGCTGCATTTGCTAGATCATCACCAGCTTTAACCTTGCCAGTCTTCCAATCAACCACCTCATATTGATCACCATTTTGATAGACCGCATCAATTCTTCCCCTGATTAAAGTGCTATCAATCATTGTTTCAAAGCCAACCTCAATCCCGACTGGTTGTTTATTGGCCCACTCACTTGCAAGCCATGCACTCTTTAATTTATCAAATGGGGCATCTGCATACTCTTCAGTAACCATGGTGCTACCTTGGTTAAATAAATCATCCATAGAGATTAATGATGGATGTTTAAAGTGATTTTCAAGCCAAAGATGAAAATCAGTTCCACGTCTTGCGTATTTATCAATGTGATTTGGCATCGGCCGGCGCAACCTTAGTGCTAACTCCTGCGGATCTTTTGCTAAATAAAGCAAGGTTGAAACAGACAATCTGCTTGGCAGGGTAATCATTACCTTTTCATTTCGGTTAGAGATTTCAGAAAGAATTGCCTGCATGTCAGAGAGCAAGGAAACTTTTTGAGGATCTATTGCTGCTTCATTAATTAACTTATTTACCTCACTAGGTGTAAATGGTGTTGCACTTTCAATTCCAAGTGAAACCTCTTGTAATTTATCTAACCTGCTACTGCGCGTCGGCCAAATACCGGTTGTGGGATTTTCCTTAATTGGATTACGACCTTCTGGAACCGGCGTATCGGTAAGCACTGTTCCGCCATTAATTTTGATAAGTGCGTTAGCAAAGATATTAAATAAGCTACTTGGATTAACTATATTTTCACCATTTCTAAAGTGTGAAGTTGTGCAGATTAATCCCTTCTTCGCCCGAGTAATAGCCACATAGGCAAGACGCATTTCTTCTAGTGATTTACGGACTTTCCACTCATCTTCAAATCTCTCTAATCCATCTTTTAGATTTTTATTTGTAGAAAAAGAATCAAAGTTAATTGAAGGAAGCTGCTCATAATCTCCCCGCATACTTACTGGAATTGAGCCAGCATTTCTAACCCAGTTATCTGACTTCTTACCAACACTTGGAAAGGTTTTATCAGCAAGACCAGGAATTGCAACATAATCCCATTCAGCACCCTTTGCTGAGTGGATAGTTAAAATTTGCACTGCATCACTTCTAACATCAACCTCAGCCGGCTTTAAACCACCCTCGGTATCTTCTGCAATTTTTAGCCACTGCAAGAAACCAAGTAATGTGCCACCATTTTTTTCAAATCTAGCTGCCTCATCTAAGAATCTATCTAGATTCCTGCGACCAGATTGCCATCCATCTCTTACTAATACCTCGGTATCTAGTGATAAAAATTGTTCTACCTCAATAATGGCTTCTGTAATTGAGCCGTTTAAGTTACGACGGAGTGATCGAAGTGAGAGTGCAAATTTACGTAACCTTGCTAACCCTTCTTCACTAAATGCTGGAGTACCTTGGTACTTTGCAAACTCACCCGTCTTTAACGTTAATAACAGCTCTAAGGATTCAATTATCGAGCCTGCGGCAAACTCATCAGCGGTTGAAATAACTTCAAGGTTTTGCTCAAGTGCTTGCTTTAACTCTTTACCCCTTGAGTAATCATTTAATCTGGCAAAGTTTTTGGTAAATAAACCCAGTGCCATTAAGTCTCTTGCCCCAAGATTTATATGTGGTCCAGTTAGTAGGCGCATTAATGCTGTTCCAGAATCTGGCATCGTTAAAGTGCGAAGTAAGGCGATAGTGTCTGAAATCTCTGGCGTATGAATTAAACCGCCAACACCAACTACATCAGTTGGTATATCTAACTCTGCAAACGCTGATTGAATTGAATCAATTTGTGATCTGTTTCTTACCAATACAGCAAAGGTTGATTTCTCATTTGCTGCAAGTACTTCTCGGTCTTTATCAAACCAATATTTGGCAAAGTATTTTGCAATCTCTTGACCCTCTTGAATTTGAGTCTCATAAATTCCGCAAATTACTTCTCCAGTTTTTGCATTTGTTCTAGCGGTTAATTTATCAATTTGCTTAGTAGTTGAAATCTCATCAATCATTACATTTGCTAAATCCAATACAGCAGAATCATTTCGCCAAGTAGTAAGTAAGGTATAACGGGTTGCATCGCTGTTAAAGGATTTAGCGAAGGTATCTAAGGTTTCAGAGCTGGCACTCCGCCAGCCATAAATTGCTTGATTTGGATCTCCCACTGCAGTTACCGGGTGGTTATTACCAAAGAGATTAGATAAGAACTTAATCTGATTAAAGGAGGTATCTTGATACTCATCAAGTAAGACAACCTTAAATTTATTTCGCTCAATTATCCCAATATCATCATTATGGTTTTGCTTACTCTCTTCTACCAATTTTGCTGCAATAGACATATGATCATTAAAAGTTAATAAGCCATGTTGTTTACGACGATTATCAAATGCGGCAACGATCGGCAAGATTGCAAGTCGTTGCGATAACTCCTCTTTAAATTCAAGTACTGGATTTGTTTGACGGTCTGAAAACTCGGAAAGGTTTGCTAATAGTTTTTCAGTATAAGTAATAATCTCATCTGCACTTCGATCATTTTCAGCTAATTGCGTAGATAGATCCATGACCTCTTTAACAACTGAGTTTGGTGAGCCATTAATTGGTAAATCATTGCCAGCAAACCTACTTACCTCTTCAAATGCAATCTGCCATGCTGCTGCCTCCCCAATTGGATCAGCATCAGCATCAATGCCAATTCGAATCGCATGATCTGCTAAAACTCGGCCAGCATATGAGTGATAGGTAGATACTGTTAATTCAGATTCATCTAAGTGATCAGGTAACAAATTCGCACTCTTGAGCTGCTTAAGTCGGTACTTAATGCGCTTTGATAAATCACCTGCTGCTTTTCTAGTAAAAGTAAGGCCAAGTAATTGGTCTGGCGTAATAATCGAGTTTGCAACCAAATACAAAACTCGCTGACTCATCGTTTCAGTTTTACCAGAGCCAGCACCTGCGATCACAACAGATGGTGCAAGTGGTGCTTGAATAATTGGAATCTGCTCATCCGTTGGCACTCTAAAGGTTGGATCAACTGCGCTTATACGCTTGGCAATATCTAGCGCGGAGTACTTGATACTCATTTACCAATCACCGCCTGACCTTGAATTTGAATTGGGCAGGAAGATTTAACCGCGCAAGTGCGGCAGCGCTCATTAATAGTTGCAACAAAACTTTTATCACTCATTCCTTGCGCTATTTGAGATAACTCTGCAGTCACTTCATCAACCTTTACCGCATCCTGTGGTCGAGGCTTAGCATCTTTAGCCTTATGATCGCCAACAAAAACAAGCTCTGCCCCTGCAACCGCTTGATGTTCTAACTTTTCTTTAAATCCATCATTTACTACCGCTAATTGATAGCTTTGCAACTGTTTATTATCGAGTGCTTTGTCATATGAGATAGCAGTTGCACCAGTCTTTAAATCAACAATGTAATACTTATTCTCAGCAGTTAATTCAATTCGGTCAATAGAACCTGAGACCACCGCATTTCCCAATTTAAATTCAAATCTTTCCTCAACACCGACCAATGTGTTCTTATTCTTTAAATTCCAACTATAAAACTTTTCAAGCATGGCAGCGGCCCTGCGATACTCATAATCCTTAATCCAACCCTTATTCATATCAATTAATGACCATGCCCCTTTTAACTTATCTTCTAATTGATCAAGTGAAAGAGATGGTTGCTCAAGTAATTGGGCAGCAATTACATGGATAGCAGTTCCTAAGACTTGCGCAGTTGAATCAGCATCTTTGCCACCACTTTGCTCTAATAACCATTTGAGTGAGCACTCGGTAAATGATTCAAGTGAGCTAGGTGAAATCCTTAATACTTCATCACTTTTAATAACTGGTAGATCGGTAGAAATCGGCGCGTTACCTACCCAATTTTTTGGCTCAGCCCGGGTCACACCATTTACTGCCAATGTTTTAAGCATTCTTTGGGCAAATACCGCTTCTTCTTTATTGCTTGCTCGGCTTGCCAGTCTGCGTAAATCTGCAACTAAAGCAGGTTGGGTAATTGCTCTTGCAGTTTGAGTTATCTCGATTTCACCTGGCGCAAACTTTTCAAAATACCTAGATGGCTGATTGTCTTCTTGCGAAACTGCAGTAATTATTAACTTTTCAGTGGTCCTTGTTGCTGCAACATTTAATAATCGCTTCTCATCCTCTGCTAAACCTGAAGCAGAAATTGCATCTAGTTGTGCTGGGTTACTTATGCCATGTCGAAATATTTCAACCAATCTCTCACTACCAAGGAGTGACCCACGTTGTTTTAAGTTTGGCCAACTTCCCTCTTGCATGCCAGCAAGTGCCACATAACGCCATTGCAAACCTTTTGCTGAGTGAACAGTCATTACTTGCACAACTTCACCTCGTTGGGCAGATGCTGTGATGCTGTCAGACAAAATCTTCTCACCTAGTAGTTGATCAATGAATAATCCAGCTTTAGCACCAGGAAGCCTTTCGCTAAAGCGGCGGGCAACCTCAAATAAAGTAATTAAGGCATCAAGATTTTGATCTGCAATAGCACCATGACTTCCACCTGCTAATGCTTGTTGTTGCCAAGCCGAAGATATTAACTCACCCTCATAATTTTTTGCATTACTCCAAATGCTCCAAAGTAGATCTGAAATATCTTGTGATTTACTTGAAACTTTTTTCACCTCTTTTAGTAATTCATTTATTCGCTTAAGTGGCGTTAATTGCTCCCACGGTAAATCAGCAGTTGGTGAAGTTAAGGCATCAAGAATTAACTCAGTTGAACTCTTTGTTAAATCATCTTTTTGATCTTTACTTAAGGAAATTCGCATCTGCCGAATTGAAATTGCATCAGCTCCAGCAAGCTCACTCTTAAGCAACTCCTCTATTTGATCCCAATTACTTGGAATTAAGTTCAACTGCCCTATGGCAATTTGGGCCAAGGTGATAATTGGTTTAATTGCTGGATTATCAGCAAGGGAGAGTGCAACTGCATCTATTTCAACTGGAATTGAATTCATTGCAAATGCTCGCTGTATGGCGCCTACTTGAGCACCAGGTGATCTAAGAATTACCGCCATCTGTGACCATGGCACACCCTGCCGTAAGTGGGCTGATCTAAATTGATGGGCGATGTAATTTGCCTCATCACTTGCACTACTTAACATCGCCACCTGTTGATCTTTAATAACTCTAAAACTTGTCGGCAATTTAATTATATTTTTAATACCGCTCTGCTCTAAATCACTTAGTAAATTATCTGGATCTGCTCCTCTAAATCTGCCAACAGCTGATTGTGGGTCGGCAAAAATAACTAGCTCTTGTCCACTTAATAGTTGGATTAACCGCCGTTGGGCTCGATCTGACTCTTGAAACTCATCAACATAAATTGTTTGAAATAGCTTTTTATACTTATCAAGTAAATTTTGATTACCTTCAAGTTTTTCGGCTGCAGCAATAATAATTTCACTTGGATCAATTCGATTTACTGAAGCAGAGGTGGTCACATCCCGAAGCGCAAGTGATTGGCGATAGCGCTGCCAAAACTCACATATTGCTGGCCAATACTTTTGATCATACTTATCGGCATACTTTATTAATTCAGCCGGGGATGATCCCCGCTCTGTTGCTCTGCCAATAAAATCACGTAACTCTTTAGCAAATCCCCTAGTAGTTAAAGCTGGAATTAACTCCTTCGGCCACAATGTTGTTGCTGGATTTGCTGCATCTATTGCTAGTAGCTCTCTAATTTGGGCATCTTGTTCAGCACCCGATAACAAAACATATTTTGAAGAATCAGTGTTTGTAAGTTGATCATTTAAAATTAAAAATGCAATTGAATGAAAGGTCCTAGCAATTGGCTCACTTACGGTATGGCTTGCTGGATTTGCAGATGCAATCTGATCTCGAAGTCTGCTGGCACTATGGCGACCATAGGTAATAATTAATATTGAGTTTGGATCTTGACCTTCACTAATTCTTTTTGAAACTGCCGTAATTAAGGTTGTGGTTTTGCCACTACCAGCATCTCCTAAAACTAATAATGGGCTGCCCCGATGGGCAATTACCTGCTTTTGTTGATCATTTAATTGCGTGTGGTCTATTAATTCATTTTTAAATGGCGCTCTAACCAGATTTAGCTTTAGGGTATTTTTTGCGCTGGCCACGGCTTAATTTAACGCGAGCGCACTGACATTAAGGGCTATGACCCAACTAGAGCTAGGAGTTCTCGTTTGCTCGCTTGTTTTTAGAAGTCAATCGCGCTCTAGTTGATCCATCAAGAATTACCTTACGGATTCGAACTACCGCAGGAGTCACCTCCACACACTCATCCTCACGACAAAATTCAAGGGCGCCTTCCATATTTAATTTCTTAGCTGGAATTAATCGCTCAGATTCATCGGTACCAGAGGCGCGCATATTTGTTAACTTCTTCTCGCGAACACAGTTAACATCCATATCCTCACTTCGTGAGTTCTCACCAATCACCATACCTTCATAAACTTCATCTCCTGGCTCAACAAATATTGAACCGCGATCTTGCGTGCCATAAAGTGCGTAGCTAGTTACCGCTCCCATTCGATCTGAAACTAATGAACCAGTTGAGCGAGTACGAAGCTCACCATGCCATGCTTCATAACCATCAAACACATGGTGAAGTAATCCAGTTCCACGGGTTTCAGTTAAAAACTCAGTTCTAAAACCAATTAAGCCACGGGAAGGAACTCGGTAATCAAGACGTATCCAACTAGTGCCATGGTTAACCATTTGTTCCATGCGACCTTTTCGAAGCGCCATTAATTGCGTAATAACACCTAAGTACTCCTCTGGGGCGTCAATAGATAGCCGCTCCATCGGTTCATGTAATTTGCCATCAACCATCTTGGTAACAACCTGTGGCTTACCAACAGTTAACTCAAATCCTTCACGCTTCATAATTTCAACAAGAACTGCAAGTTGTAACTCACCACGGCCCTGAACCTCCCAGGTATCTGGGCGATCGGTGTTTAAAACCCGAAGTGAAACATTTCCTACCAGCTCTGTATCCAAGCGATTTTTAACCTGGCGAGCAGTTAACTTGTTTCCACTCTTACCGGCCAATGGTGAGGTATTAATACCAATTGTCATCGAAATACTTGGCTCATCAACTGTAATTAATGGAAGTGCGTGTGGATTTTCTAAATCAGCAAGGGTTTCACCTAAGGTAATAGTTTCAATTCCGGCAACCGCAATAATGTCACCAGGGTGAGCCTCCATTGCTGGTACTCGCTCTAACGCTTCGGTAATTAATAGTTCAGATACTTTAACTCGCTCAGTTGTGCCATCAGTTTTAATCCAAGTAACTGATTGGCCTTTCTTAATCACACCTTCTCTAACGCGGCAAAGAGCAAGCCGGCCTAAGAATGGAGATGAGTCAAGGTTTGTTACATGTGCCTGCAAAGGAGCACCTTCATGATATTCCGGAGCTGGAATTGCTGAAAATATTGTGTCAAATAAAATATCTAAGTTTTCATTATCAGGCATGCCACCATCAGCCGGCCTAGTTAAGGATGCTCGTCCTGCTTTAGCTGAGGCGTAAACAATTGGAAACTCAATTTGTGATTCATTTGCATCTAAATCTAAAAAAAGTGCGTATGCCTCATCGACAACCTCTGCAATACGTGAATCAGGCCGGTCTACTTTATTGATAAGTAAAATAACAGGCAGATTTTTTTGCAAAGCTTTACGAAGTACGAAACGTGTTTGTGGCAGTGGACCTTCAGAGGCATCTACTAACAAAATAACGCCATCAACCATTTCTAAACCGCGCTCAACCTCGCCACCAAAGTCGGCGTGGCCGGGCGTATCAATAATATTTACAATCGTATCGCCACGTTTTACCGCAGTATTTTTTGCCAAAATCGTAATTCCTTTTTCGCGCTCAAGATCCATCGAATCCATCATTCGATCTTGACCCTCATCTTGTTTCTTATGAGCTGCAAATGCTCCAGATTGCCAAAGCATGGCATCTACTAATGTGGTTTTGCCATGGTCAACGTGAGCAATAATTGCTACGTTTCTTAAGTTATCCCGTTTTTTAACTGGCAGATCTTTTAAGTGTGCTTGTTTTTTAGACATTGAACCTAAACTCCACTACATCGCCATCAGCCATTACGTAATCCTTGCCTTCCATTCGCACCTTGCCATTGGCGCGGGCTTGCACCATTGATCCTGCAGTTACTAAATCATCAAAGGCCACAATCTCAGCCTTGATAAATCCTTTTTGAAAATCTGTGTGAATCACACCAGCAGCTGCCGGGGCGGTATCACCTTTATGAATCGTCCACGCTCTGGTCTCTTTCGGACCTGCGGTCAGATATGTCTGTAATCCTAATGTATTAAATCCAACTCTTGCTAATGTGGTTAGCCCTGGCTCGGTTAATCCGATTGATTTAAGTAATTCCAGCGCATCTGCCTCATCTAAATCAGCTAATTCCGCCTCCGTCTTTGCATCTAAGAAGATTGCCTCCGCCGGCTTTACCAATGCTGCTAACTCATCCCGTAATCCTTTATCTGCTAATTCAGCTGCATCAACATTAAATACATATAGGAATGGTTTAGCGGTTAAAAGTTGAAGCTCTGCAATTGCTGCAATATCAACCTTACTGCCACGAAGTAGCTGGCCCTGATTTAAAATTTCAGCAGATGCTTTAGCTGCATTTAATACTGGCTGCTTTTCTTTAATGGTGCGAACCTCTTTTTCAAGACGCGGGATAGCTTTTTCTAAAGTTTGTAAATCAGCTAAGCAAAGTTCGGTGTTAATTGTTTCCATATCTTTTTTGGGATCAACATTGCCATCAACATGAACCACATCACCATCTTTAAATACTCTAATAACTTGGCAGATCGCATCACTTTCTCTGATATTTGCTAAAAACTTATTACCAAGGCCGGCACCCTCTGATGCACCTTTTACAATTCCAGCAATATCAACAAAGGAGACGGCGGCCGGTAATATTTTTTCTGATTCAAATATTTTGGCCAGCACCGGCAGGCGATCATCAGGAACGCCAACCACACCAACATTGGGTTCAATCGTGGCAAAGGGGTAATTAGCAGCTAGGACATTGTTTTTAGTCAGCGCATTAAACAGGGTGGATTTACCCACATTTGGCAGACCGACGATTCCGATTGAAAGGCTCACGAGGGGTAAAGCCTACGCAAGATTGTCACCTCTTCCTGCCACTATAACCCCATGCCCGCATCGATCATCTCCTTACTTATCGGCCTTTTAGCTGGTGGGGCAATTGGCTTCCTGGCTGCAAAGCTACGCAATAAATCAGGTGGAAATGACAGCGCTCTTTTGGATGATTATAAAAAGCAGTTAGAGGCAGAGCGAGGCAAGACCGAGAACTCAATTAAGTTAACCGCTGAATTAAATGCGATGAAATCAACGGTTGAAAAATTATCAGTTCAATCAAATGAAGCAAACCGAGTTCGAACTGAGGCCGAGGCAAAGCTTGAGACCACAATTAATGAGATGCGCAGGGCTAGTGAATCAATCTTTGATGAGACTAAGAAAATTGCTGGCGCCCTATCTAATAGTCAGACCCGTGGAAAATTTGGTGAAGCTCAACTTGAATTATTACTGCAATCAGCAGGGCTGCGAGAAAACCATGAATACACCAGACAAAAATCAACTACCGATGCTGACTCAGCTGGAATTCCAGATATCACCGTAAAGATGCCTGGTGGTTCGGCAATATTTATTGATTCAAAGTTTCCCTTTGATCGCTTTTTAGATGCATTTGGCACTGAGGTAGCAAGTGAGCGAGATGATTTTCTTGCTCAACATACAAAGGATTTACTAAAGCATGTGGAAGCACTTGCCAAACGTGGCTATCACAAGTCTGCCGGATCACCTGATTTTGTAGTTTTATTTGTACCATTTGAAACTTTACTGGCTGAAGCGCTTCGAATAGATCCAGCATTTTTAGAGAAAGCCTTTAAGTTAAATGTAACGGTAGCAACTCCTACCTCAATGATGGCTCTCCTTCGTACAATCGGCTATATCTTCACTCGAAATAAATTAGCTGACAACGCAGATGAGATTCAAAAGGTGGCAAATACTTTCTTAAAAAATATTACTTTACTTCACGGCAAGATTGTGGCGGTTGGTAAAGCTATTTCATCCACTGCAAAGGCTTATGAGGATTTGATTCCAACAGCTGAGCGAACTGTGTTAAGCCCGGCAAGAAGAATTCATAATTTAGGTGTCACTGGTGATAAAGATAAATTAGCAATTGAGTATCCAGAATCCCCGGGTGAGGTTAGAGAATTAAAGAGTATTTCTGGTGATGATGATTTTATTGAGGTTGAGGAGATTGAAGGTGGTAAAGATGAGTAAGTTGCCAATTAATTCACCCTTGAAAGGACCTGGTTTAACCAAGGCTGGCATAGTTATTTTGCAGTTCCTAGTTATATTCTTCTTCGAAGCATTTGAATTAATCTTCCGTCATTCATTAGGAATAATCACTTGTCTTGCCATCTGGATTGCTTTCTTTGGTGCAATATATCTCGGAAGATCAGGCACGGCATTTGTTACCGCGGTTTCCCCACCAGTTTCACTGCTTATCTCCTCAATTTTATTGATGCCAACAGTTGGCGGCGGCTCCTTTGCACCAATCAAATTTTTAATAGATTTAGTTGCAGGTCTTGCTTCAGTTGCCTTTTATCTACTAACAGGTGCAGCAGTTGCTTGGTTCATTTGGTATAAAAATGAAAAAAACGACACAAACTCCTCACTTACCAGCGAGTTTTAATTCCTTACGAAGTTCAGGTGGCAGTGAAAAAAGCAGATGCTCTTCAGTTGCAGTAACTGTTTCAACATCACCAAAGCCACGAGCTGCTAGCCATTCAAGTAAATCTTTTACTAAAATTTCAGGAACTGAGGCTCCACTTGAAACTCCAACAGTATTAACACCTGTTAGCCATTCATCCTTTGCCTCAGCGGCGTAATCAATTAGGTAGGCAGCTTTTGCGCCGTATTCAAGGGAAACCTCAACCAAACGAACTGAGTTTGATGAGTTGGTTGAACCAACAACCAGAACTAGATCAGCCTTCGGTGCAATCTCTTTAATTGCAACCTGTCGGTTTTGGGTGGCATAACAAATATCATCACTTGGTGGATCCATTAACTTTGGAAACTTCTTACGAAGCTCAGCTACGGTAGCTAAGGTTTCATCCACACTTAATGTGGTCTGAGATAACCAAACAACCTTGTTTTCATCTCTTACCTTTATATCTTTAATACTTTCAATGCCATCTACCAGCTGAACATGATTTGGTGCTTCCCCTGCTGTGCCATCAACCTCTTCATGTCCTTCATGTCCAACTAATAAAATATCGTAATCATCGGAGGCAAATCTGCGTGCTTCATGGTGAACCTTTGTTACCAACGGACAGGTAGCATCAATTGTTTTTAAGTTTCTAGCCGCAGCCCCTTCATGAACTGCCGGGGACACACCATGGGCTGAAAAAACTACGATCTTTCCCTCTGGTACTTCATCAGTTTCATCAACAAATATTGCACCCCGTGCTTCTAAGGTTGCGACCACATGTTTGTTGTGAACAATCTGCTTTCGCACATAAACCGGTGCACCATAGAGATCTAAAGCTTTTTCAACTGTGACAACTGCACGATCAACGCCAGCGCAATAACCGCGAGGTGCTGCAAGTAATACTCGTTTTTTCATGGCCTCGCTCATGTGCCCATCCTAATTGATGGTAGAAGTGATTAGATTTACCCTATGGCGCCAGAGTTTACTTATCAGGATCTACTGCCAATTGGTGAGGATAAAACCGAGTACCGGCTGCTGACTAAAGATGGAGTTTCAACCTTTACGGCGCAGGGGCGAGAATTCTTAAAGGTCTCAGGTGAGGCGATAAGTAATTTAACGCAAGTAGCAATCCATGATATTTCCCATTACCTGCGCGCAGAACATCTACAACAGCTTGCAAATATATTGGCCGATCCAGAGAGCTCGCCTAATGATCGCTTTGTGGCATTAGATCTATTAAAGAATGCCAACATCTCAGCCGGTGGCGTGCTGCCGATGTGTCAGGACACCGGAACTGCAATTGTGATGGGTAAAAAAGGCCAACAAGTTTTAACTGATGAAAAAGATGAGATATCAATTTCAAAAGGTGTTTATGATGCTTTTACTAAATTAAATTTGCGCTACTCCCAATTAGCACCAGTGACCACTTGGGAGGAAAAAAATACCGGCAATAATCTGCCCGCCCAGATTGAAATCTACTCAGATACTGATCATGCCGATGAGTACAACTTTTTATTTATTGCCAAAGGTGGCGGTAGTGCAAACAAATCATTTTTATACCAAGAGACTAAAGCGGTTTTAAATCCAACCTCATTTATGAGTTGGTTAGATGAAAAACTTCGCTCCCTTGGCACCTCAGCTTGTCCGCCCTATCACCTAGTTGTAGTAATCGGTGGCACAAGTGCTGAGTACACCGTTAAGACTGCAAAGCTTGCCAGCACTAAGTACTTAGATTCACTGCCAACAAAGGGGGATGCTAAGACCGGTCATGGCTTTAGAGATTTAGAGTTAGAGAAAGAGATTTTAAAGTTAACTCAAAATATTGGAATCGGCGCCCAATTTGGTGGCAAGTACTTCTGTCATGATGTTCGAGTAGTTCGTCTGCCTCGTCATGGTGCATCCCTGCCAATTGCTATCGCCGTATCATGTTCGGCAGATCGACAAGTTAAGGCCAGAATCAATAAGGATGGCATCTTTATTGAAAAACTTGAGACCGAACCTGCCCACTTTTTGCCAGCAACTACGGCAGATGATTTGGCAGCAGATGAAATAAAGATTGATTTAAACCAGCCAATGAAGGCTATTTTGGCTCAATTATCGAAGTATCCGGCAAAGACTCGAGTAAGTCTTTCTGGCACATTAGTAGTTGCGCGCGATCTTGCTCATGCAAAGATAAAAGAGTTGTTAGATAGCGGAAAAGAGATGCCAAAGTATTTAAAGGATCATGCAGTTTATTACGCAGGCCCTGCAAAGACTCCCGCTGGTTATGCCTCCGGCTCATTTGGCCCAACTACTGCTGGCCGAATGGATTCATATGTTGAACAATTTCAAGCTGCAGGTGGTTCATTAATTATGTTGGCAAAGGGAAACCGGTCAGAACAGGTTTCACAATCCTGCAAAAAATATGGTGGATTTTACTTAGGTTCAATTGGTGGACCAGCTGCCCGGCTTGCCCAAGACTGCATAAAAAAAGTTGAGGTTTTAGATTATGAAGAGCTTGGCATGGAGGCGGTTTGGAAGATTGAGGTTG
>Ga0209189_1000333_pt1 | contig 40050 bp, 57 predicted proteins | sample C_130820_EF_Meta_FD_187308 | JGI IMG/M metagenome (GOLD analysis project Ga0209189, IMG submission 187308) | Freshwater microbial communities from Lake Croche, Canada to study carbon cycling - C_130820_EF_MetaG (SPAdes) (version 3) | ecosystem: Environmental > Aquatic > Freshwater > Lake...
AGTTTTATACCGACACCCAACTATTTTCTGAGGATGATTTTGTTAAACATTATGGAAATCCTTGCGCTTCAGTATATAGAATTAGATATAGATTTTTTATTGAAGAAAGTGAAAATAAAATTTCTTTAAAGTATCAACTATACACAAAACAAAGAAGAGTTGGAGGTAAGTTTTTTGTTGAAAGAAAAACAACAGAATATTTTTCATTTAATTTCAAAACTAAATTGTTTTACTCAGGAACACTTATTACAAAGAAAAAACAAAAAATGGGGGCTCGTATGAAAGTTAACCCAACTTATAATGCGATTCAAAGTTTCTTAAGAGGTGTTCATATTGATGAAAGCGTAAAACCTGAAAATCATTTTATTTTCTTTTTAGAAAAAATATGGGATAAAATGGGAATTGAAAACCCACAAAACTTTCAGTGGAATTCACCTGAATCATTTTATAGTTTAACATATTATTTGGTCAATGGAATTAAAATTCCAAACACATGGAAAAAATTCACCCACATGTTTCTTTCAAAGAAAGATCTAAGATTATCAAATATGAATTTGGTCGATACTGTGATGAAACAAATCAACATGAAAGGATCTAAAGTAAAACAAATTCTAAATGAATTAGAGTGGGTTGATTTTGATAGAATGTATATTGTTTATAATATCTTAGGTATTGACAGGTTTAATAAAATTGAAAACAAATATTTTGATGAATACTTTTCAAATTCATATCCTATACCTGTGGAGGATACTAAAATGGGAAGGTATTTTGAATGTTTCTATCGTCAAAATAATACTTACTTAAATAGTAGATTTTCAGTCCATCTAACACCAAAAGAAAAAGATAGAATTTTAAACATTATAACATATTTTGATTATGATAGATATAGGACTTTATTGGATCATTTAGAAATGAAACGAGACTTAATTAATCTTGGTGAAAATGTAAAATTAAAGTTTGAAAATATAAGTAGTTTTAATTTAGAACACGAGGAGTTTAGTCGTCTTTTACAATCATACAGAAAAGGTGAAGTTGAAAGATTTTATGGTGATGTAGATATTTTAGAAACACCAATCGAACACGAAGGTGAAACATATTACCCGGTACTTCTTCGTAAAACTACGGACTATGAAAAAGAATCTCAACACCAAAGAAATTGTGTTCGTGGGTATTCAGAAAGACCAGATTGTTTGATATTCTCAATTCGTAAAGGATCAAAAGATGGTGATGATAGAATCACTGTTGAATATCGATACAAAATAGATGAAATATTGAATGTTCAAGAAAGAGCTAAGTTTAATGAAACACCATCGTTAGAGTTTTCACAAGTTGCCAAAATACAACTTGCAAACATCAATCTTATGTATAAACTTGGAACTTTGAAGTTACCAAAGTTGGTTAAAAAATATCGTAATGGTAGAACTATAGAACAAGAAGCGACATTCAAAAGTTTGGAACATGAAGGGACTAGAGTAATTGCAATGACTCCTCATTGGGATGTTTCAACACCTGAACCACAAACTTGGCAAAATGAGATCTTAGATTTTCCACAATTGGAGCCACCAATGGATTATGAAAATGAAAATTATTTTAATATTTTGGATGAATTGCCATAAAATTATTATATTTGTAAAATGAAGACGTATAAACAATTACCAGTACCAAAAGATACTGCTTGGAGTAGAAATACCTTATACGGTAAATTACACTGGAGAATAAGATATGTTATTACAGGTGTGAAAAACATTTTTAAATGGATGCCAACTATTTATCACGACAGAGATTGGGACGGAGATTTCATTTTAAAAATTTTACAAAAGAAAATAGAGTTTCAAAGAAAAGAACTTGTCAACGCTAACAGACATACGGCCATTGATAGAGATAATAGAGATATGACTTTGGCACTTAACTTACTTGAAAGAGTTAGAGAAGATTATTATAGGTTAGAGTGTACGGATTATTGGGACGATGATATAAGTTTTGAGGATGTCCCAAATAAACCAAACTCAAAAAGTATTAAGATTGAAACAACTTCAGAAAGATTTGACGAATATCTAAATAAATATTCATCTTCAGTTCGTGCAATTACTAAAGAACATGGTGTAATTGAAGATAAAAAAACTTTATGTTTAAGAGTATCTTACTATAATCATAATAAAGCAAATAAACTTCTTTTTCGAGTTTTAGAAGAAAAATTAAGTTATTGGTGGGATTAAACAAAAAAAACAAAAAAATATGAACGATAAAAGAATTATTCACGGACATTTGATGAATGAACATCGAAGATTGGCAAATGAAATTGCTGACATTAAAGCTGAAAGTTACGAATTGAACGAAGAACAGAAAAGAAAAGTATCTGAGTTACAACAACGACAATTGATTATTATGAAACAATTAGAAAATTTATTAAGATAAATGGAAAATAGAAGCACACATTACGGAGATGTAAAAAATTGGATTGAAAAAGTTATTGACTCTTGTGAAAACAAAGAACAACTTATGACTACAAGAAAGTTAATTAAAAATTTTGACAAACAATTAAGAAATCGACATATTGATCGTTATTGGAATACATATTCATATGAATTAATAAAACCATTAGAATTTTATGTTGAAGAAAAAATTAAAAATATATGACAGGAAAAATTTCTAAAAAGGACGATCAATGGATTATTGAGTATGATAATGGTTTTGATGTTAAAAATTATGTCTTATGTGAAGAAACATTAATTTGGATTAAAAAACATTCTTTGGATAATGTTTTAGAAAACACCAAAACCGTTGATTTTGATATTGTGGTAAAGGGAGAACATTGTCCGACCAAAGAAATGCTTATTAAAAATTACTGTGCTAAGATCCGACTAATTGATTTCGATACTATTTATTAGTAAAGAAACTTGGGGATGATTGATTTAACAAACTACAAAATTAAAAAATATCAATACGAACTTTCCAGCGAAGAACTTGAGACCAAAGTTTGGGACAACATGTCTGAAGATGAAATTAAATGGGCGGTTAAAATAACTTTGGAAGGTATAAATGATACTGCAAACTTGACAGAACCAAAAGCGTGGGATTTATTCTTCTTAAATGAAGAGTTAGAAAATGAAATTGAAACAATATTAAAAAAATATGATGTTTCATTTGTTAAAGAAGATTTAACCGAAAACCTTTTAACAAATCCAAATGAAGTATTCACCGATTATTTTATTGAAAGATTAGATGAATTTCTAAATGACAACTTAGATGTTGATAGTATTTTAGATAGAATACTTGAAGTTGGTATTGATAAATTAACTTCATTTGAAAAATATTTCTTAAATAACGACACCGAAAATTAATTAAGTTTATTTATTGTCAATTCAAAAATTAATTCATATATTTTTTATATGAATAATCCATCAGGAAATAAATTAAAGAAACTTGTCTTTGGAATGTTTGACCAAATGGTTGAAAGTGCAGACAAGTATGTAACAAAAGAAGGCTCAACTTGGCTGATATTCACAGAAGAAAAAAGATGGGTGGTTGAATTTACAAAGGATAAAACCTTATGGTTCAACTATAACCTATTTCAAAGTGAGTTGTATCTAGTCAGTAAGGACTGCACTCAAGAAAGAGATTTGATCAAAAACTGGTTTGAATCAAGATTTTTGGGTATTAAACCTGTTGAAGACACCATTCAAAATGGGGTGAAACACACCTTGCCTTGGCAATATTGTTCGCATAGGTCAGTTGAAGACACCATTCAAAATGGGGTAAAGGACACCAAAAGCCTTCGTCGCATACATAATCGAAATGTTGAAGACACCATTCAAAATGGAGAAAAAATTAAATAAAATGAAAAACCCAACAGGAAAAAAATTAGAAAAAATTATCTTTAAATTGTTTGACGATGCGAGTCAAGGGGTTGATAGATATAATCACAATGGCAGTCTATGGGCTATCTTCACCAATGAGACGAAATGGGTTTTTGAATTTACAAAGGACCAAACTCTATGGTATAACTATAGATTCTTCAATAATGAAATGGAACTAATCGGTAAGGACTGCACCGAAGAAAAAGATTTGATTAAGAATTGGTTTGAATCAAGATTTTTGGGTATTAAACCTGTTGAAGATACCATTCAAAATGGGGTGAAACACACCTTCGGACATAAAATAGATTTTCATGAAACGGTTGAAGATACCATTCAAAATGGGGTGAAACACACCGGTGGAATGTCCTTCAAACCTTATCAAACAGTTGAAGATACCATTCAAAATTAATAATAAAATACAGTAAATATGAGCGAAGATAGAATACCTTATTTAAGATCCGACATGGATGAGGAAGAACAAAAACTTTGGGATAATACTTTAATGGACGGATTGGAAAATCTTAACAAAGAAGAATTAATTGACAAAGTCAGAAATTATTATAATACTTGTTATAATATTGATGGAAGACCACCATCCAAATTAGATTTTAACGAATTTTTAAACACCTTATAATGTCAAAAGAAAACATACAACTTTTTGATTTGTCTTTAAACAAAGGAGATACCTGTTTAACATATGTTCTTAAAAGACTTGGTCTTGAAGAAGACTTATGTAGTTATGAAACCTTACACGATCATTTTGATCAGTTTCAATTCTCAAGATATAAGAAAAAACTTTGTGTCGGTGATATTTTATTGTGGGATAGAGATATAAAGTGGGAATGGATGCCATGGATAATAAAAGATAAAAACATCATTTGGAAAAACATTCCTCTTGGGGTTCATTTTGGAATAATGGAAGATGATGATCTTTTTTCTGATTGTACCAGACTAATAAAACCACCACATCCTAGTTTAAGAATTAGAAGATTAAATGAGGTTCATAAAAATCCTGATTGGGTTTTAAAGTTAAGTAAATGAATAAAAACAAAAACATATAAAATAATTGACTAATGAATAATTTAGACAAACAATACCAATCATTACTCCAAGACATTTTGGAGAATGGTGTAAAAAAAGAGACTAGAAATGGAGATACCATTTCAGTGTTCGTTAGACAGATTCGTCATAACATGCAAGATGGATTTCCAGTTCTTACAACAAAGAAAATGGCTTGGAAAACTATTGTGACCGAGTTGTTATGGTTTCTTCGCGGTGATACAAACATCAAGTTCCTTGTTGAAAATGGTTGTCATATTTGGGATGGTGATGCTTATAAGAACTACTTACATAAAGTTATACGTGACAAAGACATTGTACAATACTTAAAATCATATTCAAAAGATACAAAAGGAGTCCCTACTATTGAACTCTATTCAAAAGATGAGTTTATTGAGCGAATTAAAAATGATGATGAGTTTGCTGAGAAGTTTGGGGATTTGGGAAAAATTTATGGTAAGCAATGGAGAAAGTGGACAGGTTATGAGAATAATACAAAAGTAAACGGGGTTTATGACGAATATCAAATTGACCAAATTACAAACCTAATCAACGACCTTAAAACAAATCCAGACTCAAGACGATTGATGGTTAATGCTTGGAATGTTGGAGAATTGGATTCAATGGTACTTCCACCTTGTCATTATGGATTTCAAGTTTATACAAGAGAGCTAAGTTTGAGTGAAAGAACACAATATAAAAAGAAAAGAGATGGTATTGCTCGCACTTTTGCACCATACACTCATCAAATGTTAGATGGTTCAAACATACCAACCAGAGCAATCTCTTTAATGTATAACTGCAGAAGCCAGGACGTACCATTGGGAACACCATTTAATTTGGCATCTTATGGGTTACTTCTAACAATATTGGCAAAGGAGGTTAATATGATTCCTAATGAGTTGATTTCAAATATGGGAGATTGTCACATTTATTTAAATCAGATTGATGGAGTTAAAGAACAATTAACAAGAGAACCATTTGAGTTACCAACTCTTAATCAATTTCCAACTTATGAAGGAACAAGACCATCAATAGAATCTTATGTTATTGGTGATTTCACACTTAAAAACTACCAATCACACCCGACTATTAAAATGCCACTTTCAAATTAAAAATGAAAATTGATAAAATAAAACTTAACCACAATAATCGAATGATTAGAATCGGTTTTGGAAAACACGATGGTAATTGGTTTTTTAGAATTGATTTTTGGTTTATCGGTTATAGATTTAAAAAATAAGATTATGAATAGAGACACATCGTGGGATGACCCACAATTATCAGACGGAGATTTCCCCTCAAATCAACCCAAGTTCAAAGTGGGTGATAAAGAGGTTAAAGTTAAAGGATATAAATTTCCTTGCACAATCGTATCAGTATTTCAAACCGTAGAAGGAAATACCAGAGTTGTTGGTGAAATGAATGAATATGGACTTCTTCACATCTTTAACGAAGATCAATTAGAAAACGCAAATTAAAATGAAAAGATATAAAGTAGATAAAATATACATTTCGGAATTGGGATATTTAATGGTTAGATTATATGATAAAGAAAAAAAAGTTTGGACAACAATTAATTCTGGTGATTGGAAAAATTGTTTGAATCTAAACACAGATAAAATAAAAATAGAAGATATAGAGTATTAAAATGGGACTAGTAAAAAAAGAAAATTATTATTATAAAAAAGATAAGAAAAAGTTTAAAAACGCAGATCATCAAAAAAATGAAAATTATGATGATTTTGTGTTAAGATCAGGTGAAATACACACCATAAAAAAACTGGTGCAAGCTGGATCATATAAAGTTGGAAAAAGTTTTCATGTTTACTTTGAGAAAAAACCAAATTCAATTCATAGGTTCTTCACCAAACTATTTTTAGGTTGGAAATGGCAAGACCAAAAGTAAAACGAATTCACGTTAATCAACACCATGTCAGATCCAACAAAACAAAAGGGACTGATCTTCCTGTTATTACAATAAAAGAAGGAAAAACAAATACCTATTGTAATGAAATTGAGATCTTGGGACCTAGCAAGATCATATATGGTGGTGATGGAGTGGATGCTAAACCACTTTTAAGTTGTGGTGCAAGAGTTGTGATCGAAACAACAAGTGAGATAAACATAATATCGTAAGATCAAGTATTTATAATCAAAAAAGACTATGGAAATATTAAAATTAGGATCAAAAGGAGAAGACGTTAAAAAACTCCAAGAATATTTAGACTTAAAAGTCGACGGAGAATTCGGACCAATGACAGAAAGGGCGGTTAAAGATTTTCAAAGGAAACATATAATTTCAGTTGATGGTGTTGTTGGAAAAAAAACATGGGAAGCTATGGGATATGTTTCAACAGATTTATCTGAAAACAAAAACCAAGCAAAAGGTTTAGAAATTAAACAACACTTTTTACCTATTGGTGAATATAAAAGCCAAAAAACAAAAAAAGAATGGGTATTTCTTCATCACACAGCAGGTTGGGAAAATCCAATTAAAACAATTGATGCATGGGCAAACGATAAAAGAGGTCCAATTGCTACCGAATTTGTTTTAGGTGGTCAAAACATTAGAACATGTGATAAAACTTACGATGGAGTTATGGTTCAAGCATTTCCAACAGGACACTACGCATGGCATTTAGGAACAGGATCAAATAAATTACATAGTTGTTCAGTAGGATTAGAAGTTTGTAATTTTGGTCAATTAAAAGACGGAAAAACTTATGTTGGAACGGTTGCTCATCAAGCACAGATTGTAAAACTAGCAAAACCATTTCGAGGTCATCAATTTTGGCACAAATATTCTGACTTACAAATAACCGGAATTAAAGATTGGTTATTGTTTATTGCTGATCGTGATGATATCGACATTAGAAAAGGACTTGTTGAATTAATTCATAAAAAAGGTGCGGACGCTTTTGATCACTTTGATCTTTCACTGGTGGAAAAAACAAGAGGACTTTGGACACACACAAATGTCAGAAAAGATAAAGTGGATATGTTTCCACAACCAGAATTAATAGATATGTTATTAACTCTTTAAAAAATTAAAACCCCTTCTTAAAAGTTGGGGTTTTTTATTTGATATTTCTTTTAATTTTTATTATATTTGTTGGGTATGAAAAAAATTAAAATAGACCTAAAAAAAGTTATCAAGGTTAAACCAAAAACAATAAAAGAAGGCCCTGATGTCGGACCACTATTTGTAATGATTTTAGGATTTTTACTTGGAATGATTTTGATTTCAATAATTTAAAAAAAATAATTAAATTTGTATTATGATACTAACAATATTAAGCGACACTCACAACAAACACAAACACGTCACAGGTGATTTGAAGGGTGGTGATATTTTGATTTGTGCAGGAGATATTTCTTCTATGGGATATGAGCATGAGATTCGTGAGTTTGCGAAGTGGTATAATAGTTTGGATAATTACACAACTAAAGTTTTTATTGCTGGAAATCACGATTGGGGATTTCAAAATAATGCTGAAAAAACTAAAGAGATTTTAGAAACATATAAAGACATTAAATACCTTGAAGATGAGTATTTGGGTATTATAGATGGTGGCGAACCTGAAATTAAAATTTGGGGTAGTCCTTGGCAACCTGAGTTTTATAATTGGGCGTTTAACTTACCTAAAGGTGGGTGGGAATTGGAACAAAAATGGAAAGATATTCCTGATGATACAGATATTTTAATTACTCACGGTCCAGCTTGGGGTATGTTAGATGATGTTGAAGGTCGTCGTGGACAACATTTGGGTTGTGAATTGCTTGCCGATCGAATTAAACAAATTAAACCAAAGATTCACATTTGCGGACATATTCATAGTGGATATGGTTATTATTATGACGGACATACACATTACTTTAATGCGTCAGTATTGAATGAACGATACCTTTATTCTCAACTGCCTTGGCACATTGATTGGAATCCAATAACAAATGAGGTTAGTTTTTTATAACTAATCTCATTTTTGATATATTTATAATAAAATATATATTATGAATAAATTAGACTTAACAGAAAAACTTAAAGAAGAGTTAAAAAGAAGAAATCTTTGGGAACAAGAAGATGATGATCAAGATGAAACTCAAGATGATGATGAAACTGATTCATCTAATTCTAACGAAGACTTTTGTGAAATGGTATGTCAGATATTACATTCTCAAAAACAAGCACACATATTCCATTTAGGGACAAAGTCATTTGCTGAACATATGGCGTTAAATGGATATTACGATGAGATAGATGAACTTGTGGACGGGCTCATAGAATCTTTTCAGGGAAAATATGGACTCCTTACAAACTACAAATCTTACAAGGTCCAATCTTACAAAAACAAAAAACAAGTATTAAAATACTTTACAAGTTTGTTAAATACAATTGAAGAAAAAAGAGATTCGGTTGACGATAGTTACCTTCAAAATCAAATTGATACGATTCAGGAGTTGATCTATTCAACTATGTATAAGTTGAAGTTTTTAAATTGATGCTTTTCCGTAGTATAGAGCGACATAACCGTGATTCAAGTCCAAATTTATTAAATCATATTCATATTCGAGATCTTCGATTGTGTATTCACTTTCGAATTGTCTATTTCTAAAATAAGGTTGTTTTAATACTCTACTATTATAAACTATTTGATTAATCAATTCATCTTCATTAAAAATTAGATCCAAATCGTTTAATGTGTAAATTAAATCTTTAGATTCATCAACCAATTGTTCATCAGTTTCTACTTCACCTGAACCATTACAACTTTCACATTCAAATTGACCATCACCACTACAATAATCACAAGATTCAGAACCTTCTCCACCACAAGAAGAACAACTTACATCACCACTACCACCACACTGACTACAATCTTCTCCATCGATTTCACCATCACCATCACATGAATCACATGTTTCCTTACCAGATCCATCACATTCTCTACATTCTTCATTTCCTGATCCATCACAATATTCACACTCTTCTCTTCCATAACCACGACATCTTTCACACTCTTCTATTTTATAACCACCCTGCTCAAACACCTGAAAACGATATCCTTTAAGGTTTTCTAAAACATACTTTACTGATTTTGCAGCGTCACCATTTATATGATAAAGATAAATTGAAAAAAACAAGTATAATTCCTCAGAACCATTTAATTTAGAAAGATACAAACTCAAAAAATCATCATTGTGGATTTCATTTTTAATGTCACCAATAGTATTAAAAATATCGGGATGGGAAGAATCTTCCAAAGCGTTATGAATTTGTTTTGTAAATTTTACTAATAGAGGGATTTTCGTGTAGTCCATTATCAATTTCTTTTTTGAAATAAATAGTTTATATTTTATAATAGTATAATAATAAAAAATTAAATAAACATGGCGCATCCGATACTCCATTCGAAAAGTTCAGCCAAAAAGTTTGGTGGAAAGTGGGAAGATTACATTCATCTTCATAACTGGTTAGATGAGACCAAAGGGTGGTATGGGCATTCATTACATAGAATGTGGAGACACCATTCAGAAGGTATATTTGAAATGGAACAAAGATTCGGATCAGAGTTTAAGAATAGTGACGGGAAAACCGTTTATACAAGATATGTTGGCGAGCAACATGTAAAAGAAGACCTTGATGGGACTATACCATCAGCATCAGATTGGATGAGAATTTTAATATCAGGTGAAAGACCAACTTGGGTGACAAGAACAAAAAAGTTAGAGTTTGAAGATTAAAAGTATTTATTATAAAACATTATTATGAAACTTGATGAAAAACAAATAAAAGACCTAAATAAATTTTCACTTGTATTAAATTCATTAAACATGGAAGATGGTGTGAATTGGTTTTATCATTGTTATGATGGTTATTTTGAACCATTAAACGGGCCTTTTTATAATGGAAAACATTCTGATGAATTAGGATTTTTACCAGAATCAATTGAAGAGATTTTTGAAACAATAAAAGATAACTTTGACACAGGTAATTTTTACAATGATTATTATGATAATGAAAATGGAATTTTAGAATACACATTAAACGCAGAAAAAAAAGAACTTGATGTTAGTTATATCTATTATACAATGATCAATGAAGATAGTTATATGGAAAAAAACTTTTCAGATTTTTCAAATGTCGGTACTGGGTGGAGAGGTAATGAAAGATATGTAAAAAATCTAACAAACCAAAATCTAGTTGATGAGTTAGTAAATCAATACGGAGATTATTGTTTAGTGAATTATGAAGGTGGTGGTGATAGTGGATGGATAAATAACGATGTTGAATCACAAACAGGAAACAACGAAATGAATGGGAAACTTGAAGACATTTCATATGACTTGTTAGAACTTTATTATGGTGGGTGGGAAATAAATGAAGGATCACAAGGATCAATCAAATATGATTTTCAAAGACAAACGGTTGAAATTTCCCATAATCAAAATGTTGAAAGTGATGAAGAAGAACATTATATGACATTAAAATTTTAAATATGGATAAATTAATTATAGAAGACATAAAAAGAATAAAAAGTTTGATGATCGAATCAGAAGGTAAAAATGAATACAACTTTTGTGATAGGTTTTCAGGTAACAAACAAAAAAAGTATGTTTGTAGTAAAATTGGTTCACTAAAAGGACTTCTTTCGAGATACAATGGTCTTGATTTAAGAACGGTTATAGACAAACAAACCTCAGATTTACAAACAGAAATACCCCAAGATTTACAAGAAAAATTTATTGATTGTGCGATTTTTTTAGAATCACTTGGAAAAATAACTGAGAAAGAAAAAAATAACTTTATAGAAAAGAAAGTAAAAAATGGCAAGTTGGTTTATTTGAATGGTGAGTGGCAACCCATAAATAAGTTAAATACAAATTATTTTGATTTGGCAGAAATACTAACTGAACTAATCTATAAAAATAAAAACAACACAACTTTTCAGGCAATCATTAATGACCCTAAAACCACTTTAATGAATATGAAGTCAGAAATACATACAATGATTGAAGAATACTTTGATGACCCAAAGATGTTATTTGATTATACCAAAAACATACAAAGAACAACTCAACAGGGAGAAAGTGCAGAACAAAGGGTTAAAGAACATTTACAAGACAAAGGATTCAAAGTTGAATATGAAGGCGGAAATGGTGATTTAATTGATATGGTGTTTGGAACGGATTTAATCATGTCTCATCCTGACTTTGGAGTTAAAACAATCCAAGTTAAAGCAAATGAAAAATCTTATGATCAGGACTATGAATATGTTGATTGGGTTATAATCGCAACACCTTTTACTATTTATGATAATAAGACAAAAAAACCAATTCAGTTATGAATCAAGAGATACCCATTAGATTACTTAGACGAGGTGTTGAGTTAGAAAAGATTGGTAATATAATAAAATTCCAAACAGAAATACAAGATCCTTGTGATTTTGAAGATAAAGACGACTACGCCGATTTTTGTATTGGACAGGGAATTCATTTTTATTATAATGATGATGAAGATGAAGAATATGAATATCCAAGCGATGATATGTTTGAAATTCGAAATGAGGTAGAAAACTATATAGACAACAAATACTATAACTATTTAGTTGAAATATATAACGACTTAGTTGAAGATTGTTACTAATGAAAATACTAATATCAGAAAAACAGGCAGATAGAATATTCAACGAAAAGATTGAATGCGAAAAGTGTGAAAACTCTTGGAAAAAAGAAAATGGTGATTCACACGCCTTTCTTTGTCATGATTGTGGGTGGGATCAAAAGAAGAAAAAATACGATAAAGAAAACCTATTCAAGTTTTGGAAGAACAAATTATCTAAAGAACCAATTGAAGAAAAGTGGTCTGAAAAACATAAAAGATCAATCAATTGTAATAACCCAAAAGGTTTTAGTCAAAGAGCACATTGTCAGGGAAGAAAGAAAAAGAAATAAGTCTAATTAATTATGGACAAATAAAACTTTATCAATTTTTAAAATACTTGGGTTAGTTTTTAATATTCCATCAAAATAATGCCAATCAGCTTCATATGATGTTGAATTAAAACCTACTTTTTTTGCTATTTCAGATTTTACCACAACACAACCCATATCTATTTTGCTTTGTTCTAATTTTGTGTTCATAAAACCGTAACTAGCCTTATTATGGTTATTTTTGTTACGGTGAGAATGAACCACGTTAAAATATATGAAATCTTCATCATACTTTAATATTTCCTCAACCAAATTAGGTGTATAATAATTATCGGCATTAGTTAACAATATTCTACCATTTAAGTCTAAATTTTCCAATGACCACTTACGTAGTATATGACCATAATTTTGAGTTCTTATTGGATGTTCAATAAAAATTACTTTATCGTTTAAATAATTTTCATTAGTTAATTCTTCTCTAAGAGGATGGTTTAACCCGTCGTGAATAATAAAAAGTGTCCAATTATTATTAGTTTGATTTTTTATTGAATTAATAAAACACTTCAAGGATTCTTTATGGTTATAAGTTACTGCAACAATATTTAACATAAATGAATATTAGTTTAATTATTTTTAATGTAAAAAGTTTTTTATTTGTATATATAAAAAAGAAATATATTATAATAAAAAATATGAAAAGACCTTTAATCGAACAAAATTCAGGATATGCTTTAGGTAATTTTATAATGTTAACACCTGGAATAAAAAAGTTATCTGAAAAAATTGGTCAAAAAATTGATGTTTATTTTACCATACCTTACGTTAAAGAATGTTTTATTGATTGTGATTTTATGAATCATATTGGTAGATTACATAGACCGCCAACATTCTCATCAAAAATGATTAACTTAAATGTCCCTGACTACCAATATACATTTGAATTAATGATTGGGGAAAAATGGTCTGAAAAATATCACACATATGTTGATACCGCAATAGAGATACCAAAGAATGATGAAGATTATTTGTTATTATTGAATGGTTTAGGTGGATTATCGCTTAATGACAATGACCCAAAACCCAAATGGTATGGTAAGAAAGAAATTCCTGAAGAAATATTCAACACAGTAAAAGAGAATAGTGGTTTACCAATTTATTTTACAGGATCTGAATCAGATATGAAACAAAATCCATGGATGGAAAAAATATGTGATAAGATAGAAATAGGTAATATTAGAAAATCTTTATCATTAGTAAGGGATGCAAAAAAAATTATTTCAAACGATACTGGATTGGCTCATTGTGCAGGTGCAATGAATAAAGATATTTTAATTCTTTGGAAAGATACACCATTTATTAAAAATCAAAATCCTGGTAAAAACACAAAATACTCTCAAAAAGAAAATTGGTTAGAAGAAATAAAAGAATATTTAAGATAGATGGAAATTATAACATTTTACGACAAAAAAATAAAACCATTAATTGTTGATTTACAAAGAAGAGTTTTTGAAAGATATGGTTTTACAATAAATCAAATAATGGTTGATAACTGGACAACACATGGAGACGCTGTTGATAATTATTTGAAAAATGTAAATGATCCTGATAAAATTATTGTTTTATTTGATATTGATGCAATTCCATTAAATAAAAAAATAATACCACTTGCGGTTGATTGGGCAAAAAATAACATTGGATTATTTGGAAATGCTCAAGTTGCTCCTAAATTAAAAACACCACACAATAAGTTTATTTATGCAGCACCATCATTTTTAGTTTTTAGTATTGAAACTTATAATATTTTAGGTAGACCATCATTTAATACAACCCAAAGATCTGATTGTGGCGGAGAACTTTCACACATTGCAAAAGAAAAAGGATTACCTGTTAATTTATTATTACCAAATCACGCTGAGATAGTTAATTTTGATCTTGATGGACATCATAGTTTTGGTTATGGAACTACTTACAGTAATAACACATATCATGCTTTTGAATCAAGATTCGGTAAAAAAGATGTGTATTTTATTAATAAATGTAATTCAATATTAAATGGGTGATTATGGAATATGATTTTTGTGTTTTAATTACTACATATAATAGATCTGAAATGTTATATAAGTTATTAGATGATATCGAATCTAATAAAAAAAATTATAAAGTTCTTGTTGTTATTTTTGATGATGGGAGCACCGAAAAATTGGATTTTACTAATAGAGATGTTGTTAAAATTGGAATGTTCCCGAATATGGGGAAAAGAAAATATTATGTTACTTTTAACGCAACATTTAGCTTTGTTAAAAATGTAAACTCAAAGTATTTTATTTATCTTCCTGATGACGTTTCTTTGGTTAATGATTTTTTTGATGAATCTAAACGTATTTACGATTCAATAACATCAACAAAAAAAATATGTTTAAGTATACTCACAGATGATAGGATCAATAGATCACATTGGGGGTATAGTAATCCTAAAGATTTTGGTGAGTTTTTACAAACACAATGGAATGATTTATGTTTTATTTGTGAAAAAAAATTCTTTGAATCACTTAATTATAGGATTGATAAAATTAATGAAAGTAGATGGGTTAATAATCCAAATATAAGTTCTGGTGTGGGACATCAAATAACCCAAAGATTAAATAGTGGTGGTAAATTTTTATATCACGTCAAAAACTCATTAGTCAATCACGGAAATCACGAGTCTAAAATGAATAAAGTCGAAAGAAAAAAAAATAAACTTATTACTTTATGAGTGAAAAAACTATAGTTAATGTTGCATCATATAATAGAGTTGGTAGTTTAGTAAATACAATAAATTCAATATATGATCAATGCGACGAGATTAATATTTTTTTAAATGATCATATAGGTGAGATACCTGAAAAATTATTAGATAATAAGATAAATTTATTTTTTTCCGACAATAGTTATGGTGATGCTTTAAAATTTGGTAAATTAATGGAGTCGGATGGTTATTATCTAACAATTGATGATGATTTAATATATCCTCCTAATTATGTGAATTATATGGTAAGTAGATGTAAAGAATACTCGAATAAAAGAGTTATAACTCTACATGGTAGAAACTTCACATCATTTCCGATAAACTCATATTATAATTCTTATTCTGAAAATTATCATTGTCTTAAACCACAAAGAAAAAATGTTTTAGTTCAGTTTGGAGGGACAGGTGTAATGTGTTTTCATACCAATTTGATGAAAATACCAATAGATTTTTTCTTGTATCCAAATATGGCGGATATTTGGGTTGGGAAATATTGTATTGAAAATAATGTTGAAATGATCTGTATAACTCATTCAGGTGATTTTTTAAAGTATCAACCTCAAAAATCAACAATTTATGATACTGAATCAAAATCTGATGGTATACAAACAAAAATTGTCAATGAAATTTTTAATCCACAAAATGAAAATAAAGATGATTTTATCAGGTCAATTAAACAAGAACGAGAAGAAATACAAATCAAAAAAACTTTAGAGAATACAAAAAAACAAATTAATTATGATAAAGTAAATCAAATATTCAATGGTCAAAGACATGTATCTATTGTTTCTAAAACACCCGAAAACACATCACATAACCCAAAAACTAATGCTGAATTTTTAAGTAAAATTGGATCTAAAAATAAAAAAAGAAACAGATGAGTCTAAGTATTATAATACCCACCTTCAATTCTGTTGATTTTCTTGATGAGTTAATTAATTCAATTTTAAAAAACAATTTTAATGGTGAATATGAAGTTTTATTTGGTATTGATAGTTGTGTTAGCACTTTAACTTATGTGAAGGGAAGAAATTACCCCGACAACTTTAAATTTTTTTATTTTATTGAAAATTATGGTCCGTATATTATAAAAAATACTTTAACTGAGTTATCTAAATACGATAAGATTTTTTTCTTTGATTCAGATGATGTTATGATGCCAGACTTATTAAAAATTGTTAGTGAAAAGTTAAATAATTTTGAATGTGTTAAACCAAAATTTGTCAATTTTGAAGATAAAAAAGGTAAAAGAGAATACATAGAAGGACATAATTTATATGGTGAGGGAGTTTTTGGTATAAAAAAAGAGTTATTTTTGGCGATGAATGGGTTTGAAGGGTGGAAAGTAGCTGCTGATTCAGACTTTATGGGTAGATTATATGGTGCTAAAAGAAAAGTTTATTTAACACCTGAAATTTTATTTCATAGGAGGTTACATTCTCAAAGTTTAACAATGAGACCTGACACTGGATATGCTTCACAACTTAGGGGTAGATATTTTACTTTAAGTAAAAACAAAAAAAACCAACCAATTCTTGACGAATTAAAAACTGGAAGTTATCAGATTTATGATAAAGAAACTCAAACTTTGTCAGATCCAATAGTCGAAGATGTGATTGACGAAATTAGTTTAGAACAGGACATTAAAGAAAAAAAACATAAAATGTTAAATGTTATTTTTCAAAATGGACCAAAGGAAATAAAACCAAAAGAAATAAAAACAATTGATTACAATAAAATCAATCAAATAACTTCCACTAAACAAATTTCAGTTTTAGAAAGTGCATTAAAAAAGGCAAAACTTGAAAATCTTAAAAAAATATATCGTAGTTAAGATTTTTTTCTTATCTTTGTTTTATGGAACACAAACTTAAATCAGGACATATAATTAAAGACGATCATATTAAAAGAGTTAAAAAACTTTTAAAGAAAAAAACAATTTCATTTTGTGGAAAAATTTGGAGAGATGAAGTTGAAATTGAATTAACTAATATTAGAAAATATAATCATATATGGTCTAGCAATAATAAAATAAGATATTGTTATGAAGTTGATGTCAAAGTGGATTTGAAAAACACAAGATTTCCTTTTTATATTGGAAGTAATAAAAGAAGATTAAATGATCGACTTAGAAATTGGTCTAATGAAAAATTGTTATTAGACGAATTAGAGTTTTTTGGAATTAATGAGGTTTGTATTTCAAAGATTCAGTATGTTTAGAATTCTTTTATATTTATTAATATGAAAGTTTTAATAACCGAAGATCAATATATCTCAATACAATCTAAATTAATTTATGAACAAGTTCTTGATGATCTTGTTTTCAAGTTGTCTTTAATTACGGAAGATGATGGTAAAACTGAACCTGATATGGAGTGGAACTTTGATGATATAGAAAAAGATATTGACAAATCAAAAGAATGGGTAAAAACAAAAGAACAAGCTTTGGAATATATTTCAGTTTTAAAAGACAAAATAAAATCATTACCAAGTGATCTAAAAAAGAAGATATTAAGATATGTTCTTTATTCTTTTTTGGGTTTATTTTCCATAAGTCAAATTCAAAACTATCTTGAACCACCAATTCAAACGGCGGTTAAAAAAGAAAAAGAAATCATTAAAAAAATAACACCTCAAATAATTAGAAAATCGTCGGAAGGTTTATTTAATCATTTAAAACAAAAAGAAGGTGTTGGAGGAAATCCTGTTTTAACTGCTTATAATCTTGGTGATGGTGCATATACAATCGGTTATGGTCATGCTATATTTCCTAATGAAAATGAAGGTTATGATTTTTTACCAAAATATAATAAAATAAGATCAGGTAGAACAAAAATTACTGACGAACAAGCTGAAATACTATTAAAAGATGACATCAAAGTTGCTGAAGGACATTTGAATGAAATACTAAATGATTGGGAAATAGATGGAATAAAAATACCAATAACTCAGTCGATGTATGACGCCATGATTTCTTTAATTTTTAATATGGGAAGATCAGGGTTCAGAAGAAGTGATTTTATTCAAATGGTAAAAAAGGGTGATTTAAAAGGGGCAAGAGAACAAATCTTAAATACTAGTTCTCATTTATTTAAAAAGTATCCAGGTCTTAAAAAAAGACGTGAAACTGAGTATAAAATGTTTGTGTAATGAATCAAGAAAAAATATTAAAATTATTCAAAAGATTTGCGGGAGATGAAATTGATCTTCACGGATTAAAATGTATTCCTGTTAAAGTTGGGGAAGAAATAATATCAAAAAGACATAATAAACCTTATTATCCGATTGAATTTAAAATAGAAAATCCAAATAAAGTTTCTTATTTCTATTCGATTGTAGAAGAGGAAATTATGTATATAGTTCAAGAGTTTGGAGAATATGTAACTTATAGATTTACTCCTGAAGTTTCATGGAATGATACACCTAAATTTTATCTCAACAACGAAACAAAAAACAAAATACAAAAAGTTTTCGACTCTTTAAGAAAAATTGAATTTACAACAGGAACCCCATTTATTGGGTATAAAAAGTATGTGATTAATATAAAGTCTGTTGGTATGAAATTAGGTTGGGACGATAGTGAAACTTATTATATTGACAATAAAGTAGAACCAATATGGGCAACTTTAAATGGAGAAAAAACTGATTTTAGGGATGCAGTTGAAGAATACATAGACAATTATTTGTATAATAAAGAGACTTATTACGAAACTGAAATGTATTATTTGAGTGTTGACTCAATATTAAATCAAGAACCTTTATTAAAGGCCGATTGGATTGCAACCTATTATAACAATCAATTTATCCTATAACAGATTTACTTCGTTTTTTACGGTGAAAAGTAATAACAAATCGGTGAACTTCATTTTGAATCTCGGCCAATAAAAACCCAAAGTCACTTCTTGGGATATCATAACTTGACCCATCAATCTTGTGGATTGTTGATGATCTGTGTTTGTCGTCTTTTGAAATGGAGATCAAATCAATTCGATTCAATAAACCAAGATCCTCAAATACTTTTTTTGCAACACCCAACTGACCTTTACCTCCATCAATAATAACAAGTGAGGGTAACTCTTGTTTTTCATTCAAAAGTCGTTTAAACCTGCGATTTAACACCTCATCAAAAGATGCATAATCATCAGGACCTTCAACGGTTTTGATGTTAAACTTACGATAGTTTGACTTATCAGTTTTACCATTCTTATAACGAACAAGAGCAGATACCTGACAATCACCAGATGTATGAGAGTTATCAAATGCTTCAATCAAAGTTGGAACATTCAATAAACCAAATTCTTCTTTGAAAGATCTTGCAACATCACAATACTTTCTAACTCTAAATGTTTCAAGTTTTTTTTCCAACAAATCAACAACATCCATTTTATTTTTGAAGTTATTAGCCAATTCAAATTCCATATTGTCTGAGTGATACTTCATAAACTTTTTCAAACGACTTTTAACTTTGTCAAACTGAAAAGAAAATACATATCTCATTTCACTTACAATCTTCAAGTAAGAAAACTTCATGATCGAGGAAACACAAGGGGCATTACAACGACCAAGATGAAACTCCAAACAAGTTTTGAACTTTTCATTTTGGATATTTTCTTCAGTTAAGTTATAAGAACAAGATCTTAGATTGAAAATGTCGTGAACCATTTCATAAATCTCATAACAAGAATTGGAACTTGTACATTCCAAAAGAATTTCACCAGTAAAGTTAGAAGGATTACAAACCAAAAGTCTTGGAAATTCATCAGAACTTAAAGTAATAAACCAACGACGAGACCTGTCATCTTTTGCTTTAATATTGTATTTTGGTTTGTGTGATTTGATAAGTTCATCTTCCAATAACAAAGCCTGACTCTCATCATTAGTGGTCATAAACTCAACATCAACAATCTCATTTACCAAAGACAAAGTCTTCTGATCCTTGTGGTTTTTTTGAAAGTAAGACTTGACTCGTTTTGGAAGAAACTTTGATTTACCAACATAGATGATCTGATCCTTTTTGTTTTTGAAAAGGTAACAGCCGCTAGATTGGGGAATATTTGAAAGTTTTTCTGTAATCACAATACAAATATAATAAAAAATATTTAATCTTAATGAAGTATTTATAATAAATGAAAAATCTAATCAGAAATATATTAAATGAGGTTTATGAATATAAAACACAAAATAATATAATAAAAGAGTGTACGATTGCTGCAGTAAGAATTGATGATGGTGTTGTTTTAGCAAAAAACAGAGACAGAGGATATAAAGCTCGTGTTGAAATTATCCATGAAATTGTTGAGGATGTTGAAGTTGTATATTGGAGAGATATAGATACTGATTGGAGTGAAGGTATGAATGAATTTGGAATTGGAATTGTTAATTCAAGTTTAATGGTTTCTCAAGACGAAAAAGAAGGTAAAGAGGTTGAGAAAAAAAGAAAACAAAATGACGCAACTGAAACCAAAAGAAAATCATATGATGGTGAAAAAATAAGAAATGCTCTCACAAAAAAAACATTACCTCAGGCAATCAAATCAATTGTTGGGTATAGTGCGGATGATAAAAAAAATGTTGGACTAAAAGGAGAAACTTTTGTTTCAGATTCAAATAATATATATGTTGTTGAAATGACATCTAAACATTCACCAATAATAAAAAAATTAAAAAAAGAAAAAAAAGTTTTAGTTAGAACTAATCATGGTGTTTACCATAAAACTGTTGGGTACACAAAAGGTGAAAAGAAAAAATCTTCACACATGAGGTTAGAATTGGCAAAAAAACATTTAGAGGATGTAAAAAATGATACTGAAGTTATTGATAGATTAAAACAAAAATACGATAAGGATCCATTTTTAAATCCATATAGAACCAAAAACATGTATAACATGCAAACAACAGGACAAATCATGTTAAACTTGGATAAAAAAGAAGTAACAGTCCGTATGGATAACGAAATGGGTGAATTGGTAGGTATAAAAACTAAATTACCAAAAGGATATAAAGCCAAAATAAAAATAAAAGTAGAAAGTGAAAAAACTCACGATAAAGGAAAAAAACTTCCAACATAAATGGAAAATATAATCAGACGAATAATAAAAGAAGAAACCACAAAATTATTAAATGAGAGTGGTATTAGAGGCATCAATGATTTGGCAAAAAGATACCAAATGGCTAAAATCTATTTTCATATGGATTTAGATGGTGTAACAACTGCCTTGGCGATGAAAGACTATTTGGAAAAAAACGGAATCAAAGTTGTTGATGCTGAAACAATTCAATACGGAGATAAAGAATTTGCGGTTAAAAAACCTGAAGGTGAAGGTGAAATTATGCCAGTATTGGTTGATTTTGCTCACGGAAAACCAATGTATATTATTCATACAGATCACCATGACACACAAGCAGGTGTTGAAAGTGGAACTGCAACAAGTTTTAGACCATCAAGATCCAACGTTGAAACAATTTCTCAAGTATTATCACCAAAAGATATTTTCACTCAAGAAGATATTGAATTGATTAATATGGTTGACTCTGCAGATTTCGCCAAATACGATATTACACCAGATGAGGTTATGAATTATCTATTTAAAGTAGATAGAGAAAGAGATGTTAAAGGAAACAAAAAAATGATGGGACTTGTTGCCAATAAATTGTTATTAGCGTTTAAGAACAAAAAAGGGTTTTTAAGACAATTGGTATTAAACTCAAAACCATCACTTTTGAACATTCTTTTGAATATTAAGGATTGGATGAAAAACAATGGTCATTTAGATATAAGACAATTAGAAAAAAATAAAGAATCATATGTTGAAAGACAAAAAACTTCTCCAAATGTAAAAGTTATTGATGGTATTATAGCTCAATATGGTGGTGGTAATGTTTTTGATTTAGGATCTTATGATCGTTATACACCATTCAAAAACAATCCTGATGCCGACTTTTTACTTCTTGTTTGGCCTATGGGAATGATTCAAGCTTCTTGTAACCCATTTAAAAAAGATAGAGCATTAAAAGGTGTTAATTTGGGTGAAGTTAAAGATGAGGTTTTGAAGAAATTTGAACCAGAATTAAAAGATAAGAAAATACCTTTATCAACAATTAAATGGATATCTGAAAATAGCAAAGATTTTGGTGAAGGTTCTGTTGGGTTCACATTCAAAGACTTTATGGCTCTTTATCCAAATTCATTTGACAAATCAGAAGGATCGGAATCTTATATGAAAATATTGGAGTCTATTATGTCAAAACCATTTAGTTCTTTGACAGACAAACAACGTGAAGTATTAGATAAAATAACAATTTCTGCTTGGGATTTGATTCTTGCCAATAGTGGTGGACACAAATGTATTACTAACATTTCAGGATTAAGTTATTTAGATAGATCAAAAAGACCTCCCGTTAGTAAATACTATAAGAAAAAAGATGGTGAGGATGCTGAATATGTTAAATTCATGAAAAAATTGGGTAGAGAGTTTTTTGTAACCTTAAGAGATAAGATCAAACAATCAAATGATGAACGATACGAACCTGGTTTTGAAGTGGAAATGAATGAATATGGTAGATCATTAAAAAATGCCAGACGACAAGGACAAGGGACTTATTTTCCAAAATCAGCAATTAAAGCAAATCCATATAGATTTAGACCTGAAAATAGATAATTATGTTAATTAACGAACAAATTCTAAGAATGAAATTAATGATGGGATTGTTAAATGAACAAAAAATCTCATTACCAATTAAAGTTACAGGTAGTTATATTGCTCCAAAAGGAGATGCGGATGCTTTACACTCATTTGAAAGAAGAAAATCAGATGGTTTTGGTGGAAGAATTTCAACAAAAATTGAAGAAAAATTAAAAAATGTTTACGATTCGGGAATTAATCCTGACATCAAAGATATTAAAATTAATATCGATTCCACTAATTATAAGGTTAGTTGGGAAGTAACAATTGATGAAAGTAAAGATGGAATTGCTTATATGGGAATTTCAACAAGAGGATCTGCTGGTAACACTGCAGACAAAAGAGCTGAAGGACAAGTAGATGATATGGTTAGAAAACTTGAAAGAAAGGGTGCAGAAAATATTAAATTAGTATTAGATTTCAAAAATCCAACTGGTGTTTATATTAGACAATTTTTCTTCAAATATTCTTTACCAAAAAAATATCCTTCACACGAAGGGAAAGGTGAATATAATAGAACAGATGAACCTACAGAAATAGAAACAAGTAACGATATGTCATATGTTGGTGGAGGATCGATGGATAGTGAAATATCTAATGAAAATAAAAAATATTCTGATTGCGATGGACCAAATTTTAAAAAAGGTTGTAAAGATGTCGGAACTAATTATAAATCTCCAAATACTAACGGAATTATATATCAAGTACAAGGTTGCTTGGGTATAACTCAGGATGGATATTTTGGACCTAAAACTCAAAGCGCTATGGAAGAAAAAACAGGAAAAAATGAATTTAACGTATCTGACGTTCAAAAGATATGTAAAGAAAGTCAATCTGATGAAAACAAATTATCTAATGTTGATTTGTCAAATTTTGAAAATATTACCAAAACGGTAATTGATAAGTTTGAGGGTGGATATTGGAATCCATTTTGTAAACATTCTGGTAGTAATATGGGAAAATCTACAGAAACGATGTTTGGATTGGACAGATACAATGGAAATATTGAGTCATCACCTGAAGGTAAAGAATTTTTTCAAATTATAGACGGAGAAAAATATGGTGCTGGAGCTAAGTCAAATGGTTTTGGATCAAATACTACTTGGTCAAACATGGATAACTTTTGTAAAGAATGGAAATGGTTATATCGAGGTGGAGACAAAGAACAAATTTTGAAAAATCTGGCAGTTAAAATAATGAAAAGATCTTTTGATAGAAATATGTCAAATTTTGTAAAAGATCCAAAAACTAAAGAAAAAATTGAATCGATACCAGGTTTGACTCTTCATATGTCATATGCTTGTTGGAATGGACCAGGATTCTTCAAAAAATTCGCGGAAAGTTTGGAAAATGGAATCAAAAATGGATTATCAGATCAACAATTAATTGAATTGGCCATTAAAGATAGAAAAAACACGAGGTTAAAAAACCAAGACAAAGTAGAAAGTGCTATCAGACAAATCAGTTAAAAACTTTAATTAATTTGTTGGTTTTATCTTTAATGATATTTATAAAAAATGAAAAACATTATTCGAAAAATATTAAAAGAAAATGAGGAAAATAATCTTGAACAAAGATTTAGAAAATCAATGCAAAAATTCCAATATATTTTTGAAAGTAGTCTTTCTTCTGATGTTGATTCTGTAGAAATAAGTGAAATCCAATTTAACCCTAAATACCCTTATATTGAAGGAAAACTTACGGTAAAATCATACTTTGAAGACCATGATTTTGGCGCTCTTGGAAGACGAATTGATCTTTTAGAAGACGAAGTTTATGAAATTAATAGACAATTTACTTTTACTAAAAAAGGTGGTTTAATTAAAAGAGGACCTGACAATGATTGGACATTGAGTTGCATGCCAATTGGTATGAAATGGCGGACTGATGGTGATGATCCATTTATGATAACATTAGAATTTATAATATTTCAAGACGAATACGACGCATAATGAAAGAGTTAATTAGACATATATTAAAAGAAGAAACTGAGGAAATTGACCAAAATGTTTTGAATTTTCTTTTGAGAAGATATAAAATAAAAGAATTGGATTTAGGTGAAAATTTAAAATTTAAAAACTTATACTTAGAGATCGGAGGTGATTATTATCAACTATCTACTTGGAGAAGTAAAAAAAGTAATATTTTGGAAATTATAAATATTTTAAATGATTATGAGATTATTGAACCTATTAATAATTTTTCAAATGAGAATGATCCATATAGACAAAAAATAGTTAGAACTATTAAAAGGTTTTTAGATAAAGTAATGTGATGAAAGATTTGATTAGACAAATATTAAAAGAAGAAACGGATGATTCTGAAACTTTAAACAAAGGAATTAATCTTGCTATAAAAATTCTAAAAAAATCTTATCCATTTATCATTGGATGGGAATTAGGTATTTATGGTAATTTTTCAATTGATATTAATATTATTTGTGATATAGAAAAACTAAAAGAATTTTATAATAGTGACTTAAGCGACTATCACAAAAGAAACAAAAATGAATTATCTAACGAAGATTATCCATATGCTGTTTCAATATTAAATATTAGAAATGAAATGACAAGTGACGAAATGTTTGAAGATTATAAAAAACTAAAACAAGAATTAAATGACATTTATGAAATGCTTCCTGAGCATTTAACGGCCAAAGATGAATTTAACGATATAAAAACATTAGATCCAGATAGATTTAAATTTAGATGAGAAATTTAATTAAATTAATATTAGAAGATGAGGTTACTAGAAAATATTCTAAACCTACACCAAAGGTAGAACAACTTGTTTATAGATGGTTAAACGACTATTTTGATGGTGTAAAAATGTATTACAGTAAATCTTGGGAAACAAGACATGACTTTGAATTTTGTAAAAATGGTAGAGAAATAATGAGTCTTATATTATTTTTTGAAGATAATAGTGATATATATGACGACAGAAGAAAAACTGAAGAAAGAGATTTTGATTCAGGTTCACTTTATATTCCAAATGACATATTTAAAGAGTTGATGTCTGATATTCCTGTAAGAGCAAGTTACTTAAAATACCTTTTTGAAGAATGGTTTGAAGACACTTATTTAGGTGAAATTCAAAGTAAGATGAGTAGAAATGACATTTATATTTCTGAATTTAAAATAGATAATAGAGACGCTCAAATTTGTGTTCCACCAATGACAAAACCTGATGATGTGACTGAGGAGGATATGATAGAACATATTCTTAAAACCACACTTTTCAAAAGAGATGATATAATGAAACAAGAAGAAGAAAGTCCAGGATGGATTGAAAAAACATATTTAGAAAAACTTCGTAATGATGAATATGATAGATTAAGAGGATAATAAAAATGAGAGAACTGATTAGACATATCTTAAAAGAAAATAGACTTCAACATGAGTTGAAACAAGTTATCGAAGATAATGGTATCTTTGATGCTATTGATATGGTTGGAGGGTTAGAAAACCTTAAAAGAATATTCAAAGGAGATCCCGAATTTAGTTCTTTATTTGAGAAACTAACAGGAATAGTTACTTTTTATTATGTAGGATATTTGGAATTTCCTTTAGAGTATGAAATAATTGGTAGACGTAGTAATGTTCATAACACTAACCACTGGCCCGAAATAAATGTTTTATATGATGAAAACAAATTAACATCCGAAGAAAACGAAGTTTTCAAAGAGATGATTAAGTATTTAGTGGATGAGGCACAACATAGTGGGTTCGAAAGTAAATTTAATGATGGTAGGATATTCAATACAAATTACCTTACGGTTGCAGAAATAAATGGTCAAGACATTAATTCGATAGATTATGGTTATGATTTTAGTAACGAGGACTTTGAAGTTAAAAACATCCATAATAAACTTTATGGTGAGTCTGAAAGTTTAAACGAAAGTGAAAGGGATGTAAAAAAACTTTTCAAAATAGTAAAAATGATTATGGAAGATATGATACTTCCTGAATATAATCATCTTATTTGTTCTTATGAAATAACATTAAACAAAGTTTTTAATATACCTGAAGTTACAGTTTTATTTATTGGTGGTTACGGAACAAAACTTTGGCCCATGACACAAGGTATAAGACAAATGTATTTAGATGTTTTAGAGGACATTTCAAAAGAAATTGCAAACTATACTGGAGTAGTAATTGGTGTTCGTGGAGAACAAACACCAAAGTGTGACGATAAAGAAAATATTTATCTAAGAGAAAGTAAAACAGAAGACAAAGAATATAGTCCAGCAGGAAAAGAAATAACACCAAAAGAAAAAGTTTATCATCAATCAAATCCTATGTTTAGAAATAAAATTGAAGAACAGGGATTAAAAGTTCGTGCTGGTGAATGTTATAAAATATATGCAGGATATGGTGAAAAATGTATTCCTGCCATATTTGCAACCAACTCATCAAACAAAAGGGCTTGGTTTGATTCAACATATGACGACGATGTTTGGGAGATTGACACAACAAAAATACCAAATGTTAAGTGGTATAAAGATAGACATTATGAATCAAGGTCAAAACATATAGTAACCTTTCAAGACATACCTAAAGAGGCAATCAAACTTATCTATGAAGGTTCAGGTAAAGATACAAATTTCTTTAACTACGATGATAAACTGATGGAATCAGAAAATAAATCAGAAGACAAAAAACTTAAGTTAGTAAAAGAAATGATTTATAGTCTTTTCGATGAGGTTGAATTTATTGAAGTTGATACAAATTATGAAGGAAAACCACTTATCAAAATCTATCATGATGTGGAAGATACTGCGGCAAACTACGATAATTGGTTTTCACATAGAATACAAGATGAGATTAAAGAAATGACAGGAGATGGTATTATTTTATCTCCATGGTGGGCAGCAGGTTGGGATTGGAAATATAAGAATGCAGACTTTTTTATTGATGTTCAAAAAATAGACTATGACGATGAAGGTAATGTTATAAACGAATCTGACGAATCTAAACAAGAAAGAAAGTTTAATAAGTTAGTTCAAAAAATAGAAGATTATTTAAACTCCAACGAATATCCAAGTGTTAAAAAATTTACTGTGTATTATGATGACACACACGATGATGTTATTGTTAATATATTCTTTAATGTTCAAGACTCGATTAAATTGGGTGGAGGAATTAACTCTGTTATTAAAAGAGTTGGGAAACAAGTTATGGAAGACTTGGAGGTATTTCCTATGGACTTCAAATATTACATACATTTCGATAGAGATATAAATGAATCAGAAGAAAAACAACCAAAGTATTTGAATATTATTAAAGATCTTGTAGAACCATTCAAAGACGAAGATTGTGTTTGTGATATTAGAGTTTTGTATAATGAAGAAGATGACATGTATCTTATTGATTTAAATATGGGAACGGAAGAATTGAATGAGAAGTTTTTTGCTGTTATTGGTATGAGTCATTATGTTAGTAAATTAAGACGAGATATTAAAGAAACAATCAAAGATTATCTCCCAATAGATAATTTTTATGTTGGTTCATATGCATCACCAAATTGTAAGTGGAAACCTCTAAATGAATCTTCAATTAAAGAAAAATCTTTAATCAAACTATTAGAGAAAGACGGACTATATGACTTTATTGAAATGACAGGATTAGACTTCAATCAAGTTAGATCATTGTTAAAACATATAGATAATCCCAAAGAACTATTAAAACAATATATTAGAGAATTTGTTTTAGAACATGGTGGCGGATATGATGAAAATTATGGTTCTATTTTTAATGTTCAAATACCATTAAGTGATACCAAATATGTTGAGGACATATTAGTACATGATGCTGATTCTATTGCCATTGAAATGTGGGAATATCATCTTGATGAATATGGGCATAGAGAACAAAAAGACCAATATCTAACAACAATTAACAACCTAACTAATGACGAGTTACTATCAATCATTTCTTGGATGATGGAAACAATTCAAAATGGTTATCGGGATTAGTCAAATAATTTTATTATATTTGCCATTAATGGTAAAAGACATTTCAAAAGTAATAGAACAATATGTATATAATCATCTTTCACATAGAGATGATATCGAGGTCCAAGTGACTAACTCACCAAAAAGATATGAGGTTCGTATTGTGGTTGATTTAAAACCAACTGATGGATTATGGGCGACAATCAACAAAGGTATTGATAGGCACGATCTTATGAATGGTTTAAGAGACTACCTGAATTTAGATTGGGACAACTGTATGATTAGTTATGAATATAACGAATATGAACTTAAAACACCATAAAATAATTTGATCCTCCACTTGTGAAATTGGGGGATTTTTTTTATCTTAGCGTTAATGAAAGATTTATCCAAATATATATCAAGTCTTCTCGAAGATACAGATTTAGGTGCTGATTACAGAGTCTATTACAACGGAAAAATTTATGTTATTGACATATACCTTAGAGATCTTAGATATGAAATTGACTTTGTCAAAAAAATTATTAAAGAATTGGTATCAAGTATAATGAATACTTACTTCTTAAACGATAGTATAAAATATCTTATTAATGTCCGAATTGAATATATATCATGAAAGACTTATCCAAATATATTGAATCCCTTATTGATGAGGTTAACCTCCCGTTAGACATTACCTTACAGGAAGATGGGTCGTATCGTATTGTTGTTACCCAAGACCTCAAAGAAAGCACGGTAAGATACACAAATGCTGCGTGGAATAATGAAAATGATATTAGATGGATTAGAGTTCAATTAAAGAGATATCTCCCAAATCTTAAAATCGAATTAATGGTGGGGTATATCAATTACCCTAAGATCTACACTACACCATTAGTTAAAGAATATAAATACGGAGCATGGAAAATAAATTAGATAAACTAATATTAGACTATTTCAAACTGATCATTCCACATGATTATGATAATTTGAAATTCAGATATAGTGATAAGAAACATATTATATTTATAACTGTTTGTTGTGATACAGCCCAAAAGGCACATAGGTTTTTTGGAAGAAAAGGTAGAGATTTAAATATACTAAAACAATTAGAGGAAGATATGTCAAATATGTTCCCATTTGATTTTTATATCAACTGCGAATTTAAAGTTTCTTAGATATTTATTTGATATGAATCTACAAGAACAAATATCAAGAATACAAGAAATGATGGGGGTAATCAAAGAAGAATTACACAATACATCGTCTGAAGACATAAAGACAATTCAATCTGAACTAATAGATATGTTGGGTAATTCCAATACAGATAATGGTGATAGAGTTGAATTTGTTAATAGAGTATTTGGTTCTGATTCTAGTTTTGACATAATTGTTGACAATTTAGATCAAGAAATTTTAGATAAGATAAATGAGTTCATGGATGAGAAAGGTTGGTTTCCTGCCAATATTGGGTTTTCAGGTATGAAAGGACGTATATATTCACAAAATTTTAAAGATTATTTAGGTGAGGACGATGTTCAAATTACTTACGAGGCACATTCGCCTGATGAGATCAAAATTACTCAAACCAAAGCTTATCATGTAACACCTGACATTTTTTTTAATAAAATAAATCAAGAAGGTCTTATACCTAAATCTGAAAGTAAATTATCTAACCATCCTGATAGGGTTTATTTATATCGAAATCAAGACAAACACAAAGATATAGTTTGGACATTATGGAATTCTTTAAGTAAAGAAAGACAAGAGCAGATAAAAAATTACTATGTGTTAGAAATCGATTTGACACAAATACCAAATTATAATTTTTTCAAAGATCCTCAAGCAATGGCAGACTATGGTGCTATCTATACTGATAAACCGATTCCAAAATCTGCGATCAGGGTTATTGATAAGATAGATACTAAGGGTATTGAAACTGTTGATAAAGATGAGATGTCAAAAGAAGAAGAAAAAATCGCTAGTAATGAATTAAAACAAAGAGAGAAAGAAAGAATAGACCGTGAAAAAGAACAAGAAAAGTCTGATTCAGAATATGCCGAATATAGTAAAAAAGTTAATGATCTTCCTGACAATTTAAAAAACATAGATATAGATGATTTATTAAGTTTGGAAGAACAAATAAAAAAAGTAATAAAAAAAGTAATTAATGAAAGTGACCCAAAGGTCGGAACTGGTAAAAAACCAAAGGGTTCTGAAAGAAGATTATATACAGATGAAAATCCAAGTGATACGGTGTCCGTTAAGTTTAAAACAAAACAAGATGTTATTGATACTCTAAACAAAGATAGTTTTAAATCCAAATCACACGCCAGACAATCACAAATTATTAATCTTATACATCAGAGATTAAGAGTGGCGTTAGAAAGAGCAAAAGACCCTGAAGTAAAGAAAAGATTAAGAACCGCATTTGAATACATTGAGTCTAAAAAAGAAGCATCCAAGAGAAAGACTCAAGAAATGAAAGAAGAAGAACTAACAGAAAAGTGTTGGAAAGGATATACTCAAAAAGGTATGAAGACAATGTTTGGTAAGAGATACCCCAATTGTGTTAAAAAAAAAAGTAAAACATTAAAAGAATCCAAAACTTCAAAAGAAGATTATTCTGATATAGAAACTGTGATAAATAAAATTATACCAAAGAGTTTTTCTTGGTTTAAAGAAATAGAAATAGATAATATTAGTTATTCTGAATTTTCCAACACATTAACAATTTACGGAGAATTAAAAGTAGATGAAGAGTGGGGAGCAAAACAATGGAGAGAATATTATGAATATAAACCTTTCCCTTCAAATAGTGGATGGGAAGAAGAAGATCCTGTTAGACTAGGTGATATCGTAGGAAAAGGAGAACTTGATGATCTAAACGACCAAATGGAAGTTATAGTATCATCAGTGGGTAATTACTCAATTATAGATACTATAAGATTAGGACAATTAAAGTTATATTTTGTATGACAAGTATCAGACAACATATCAAAAGAGTTTTAAACGAAGAAAAAAACAGTCTTAAAAACGACCCTGTAAAGCATTATTATTACAATTATTTAAACGAAGAACCAATAGAATTTAAAGGAATTTATTTAGTTCCAAAATGGACAGGAGAAAGAATAGAATGGGAAGTTGACAACCCAAATGATTATTCATATGGAAAAGCTTTATTAAATGAAGTTTTATATGATGAGTTTGAATCATTTTGTGAAATAACTAACACAAACTATCTCAAATACCGTCATAATTCTTCATGGATGGAAAACATTCCAAATGGTTGTTATATATCAAAACAAGATAGAAAAGAAATTAATAGACATGGAAAACAAATTCAACAAATTAAATTTACAGGAGAAGATAGTCGTTATATATTTAACTTTGACTATGAAAGAACTTCAATAACTTGTTTTTCTATTGAGATTGAAATTTATGTTTATGGTAATATAATAAATTTAATAAAAACTAATCTTAATGGTGGAGGAACATATCCTGTGAACCCAAGACATTTTATTTCTGATATGACAGACTCTGATTACGACCTTTGGAAAGAAGAGTTATTTAATATTTTGAAAGATATATATGGTGTTTTAACACAAAACCCAAGAATCTACGATAACCGTATGGACTATTTAGATTTAGGACTTCAACAAACACCTTGATAAATATTTATTAGATATGAACCTACAAGAACAAATAATTTGATCCTCCGTTTGTAAAGATGGGGAATATTTATTAACATGAACCTACAAGAACAAATAAGAACAATATTAAGGGAAGAGGTGGGACTTAGCCCAAGATTCCTTAGAAGAGTTCCTATGGAGAAGTTAGAGGAGTCTTTTGGTCACGCATTAAAACAAGCAACAAAAAAATATTATAGATATCTACCTGTGTTAGATGATGATTACAAATTACATTTTTTTACAAAGGAAGTTGTTGAGTTATTATTAAATTCAGTATCACATTTAATGTACCCAACAATAAAGGGATCGTGGTATGATGAAGAGTTTTCAAATGTAAAAAAATACTTTAAAGATAGAATAACAGAATGGTGGGAAACCTTAGATTGATTAAGAGTATACGATCAATTCATTCGGTTCATAGTCCTCCACTACGTTACACTCCGTTTCAGAATTCACCTCATAAATTTATCCTACACTCTTACATTTCTATATAGGATATGTCCCATTAATTACCACATATTCTAAACAGTATTGTAATGGTCATTACTGTAATGTATATTACATTAACACGATGAGGTTCTCATGTATAAATAATTCATTTTTCTATACATTATAATATTGTACCCGATAGGGTACAAAATAATACCTTTAGTAAACAATCATACCCGATAGGGTACAAAATAATACCTTTAGTAAACAATCATACCCAATAGGGTACAATTCCCCCATTCATTACAAGACCCCATTTATAAGTGTCGGAGACCGACACGCAGTGGAGTGACAGAAATAAGATAGACATTTAGTGATCAGATGAGTAAACATTTTAGATAAGTGTACCACTTTCTACCACCAAATTTAGTAGATCATTTAGTATATGGATGAGGTTCATTTATTGATATAACCTTCGGTTAATTTATTAAAATGAAAGAACTAAACATAGGTTTACATGTCTATAAAGTGTGTCTATATTTACGGGGTCAAATGTTAAGTTGGTCACCTAAAGGGTCGTTGAAGTTGTATATAATATACCATTCTAACGTCCTAAAGGACTGTCCACGCACATTGTTCTATAACTACACCTTTTTAGCTGGAAAATATAACTACCTAAAAAAGTGGTCCTGTAGGGGTCAAGAGAGGGGTTTTTTTTACTCTTACCATAGCAACAGGACCAATAGTGGTGGTAGAAAGTGGTAATGAATTGTGGGAGTTTGTGGTATAAAAGTGGGGGAGGGGATTGTGTTGTGAAGCGACTGACACTGACATTTTGACATAATCAAGTTTTTTAACATATTTATTTATTAACAATTCCCCCTTATGATACAACTAATAGACAAATTCGAAACAACTGTAAGTGAAAATAATGGTTCTATAATGGTCAATTATAGACATGACACATTGACGGGTTACTGTGAATATAGAATTATTGAGGTAAATAACGCCTCCCCAATGGTCGGGACTGTTAAAAGATTCAAACAAAAAGCTTGGTTACTAATCAACACAGATATGGGGGATGTAATAGAGTATATACATTCCAACTCCCCACTGTCAGATAAAGATTTACAAGATGTGAATAAGTTAATTAGAGACCATTCACTCTCACGAGTTCAAAGTCTCGCTCGTTGATTGAGATCACTCCACTGGCGTGTCGGTCTTTGACACTCACTACTCAGGGTTCAAAATCTTGATCGGTGATGATATGTTTTTTAATCCAACTTGATACTTTAAGGTTGGGGAAACGTTTCACCAATATAATGGATATAATAATAAACGAAAATATGGGGACAAGACATATGGCCACAATTAGCCCCAAGTAATAAAGTATATCAGACATAATAATAAATATAAGAATAATATTTTATATAATCAAATTAAAGATTGGGGAATCTTTATATATAATATAAAGCAGGTCGGAGTCTACACTCCAAGAGGTGTTGCTCCCCCAGCCCGACTCTGATCCCTCAACCGTCAATACAAAGATAAGAAATATATTTGACATAAACAAATAAATCATTGATCTTTTTTAAACTATTAATATATTTATAGTAGAACTTTATTTTCCCCACAGTTGGGAATTAGTTAATCAATGATCCAAGTGACATGTAAAGATTAAGATGAGGTTTAAAACAAATAAGACATACGAACTTCTAACGAGGGGTTTTTTAATCTAATCTTCTTCTAATAGGTGGGGAATTTTTTTATGCTTTATAGTTTTATAAAGCACCAACACAAAGATAAGGAATATATTTGACACCCCCAAATAAATAATAATCTTTTTATTTATTAACAAACTACTCCCTCCCTTCTATCTTGGCATGGGGGCCTATGTCGTTATTAGCCCCCTCCCCCCTACCGTATTCCCCCCATATATGACTTTTTGACAGGGGAAAGGGGGATTCAATCCCCTTTATCAAGTATTCGTAAAAAAAATTCTAGAAAAATTTTTGGGAAAAAATTGGAACTATTCCCCTTTTTCTATATAGGGGGTATATTTATTACTAAAGAATATATTATGAAATTTACTATAACTGAAGAAGAAAGAAGATCCATTAGAGGTATGTACTTAATGGAACAAGTAACACCCATGAGTATAGGTGGGGGAACACCGTCACCTCAAGCGGATGTTAAATACAAAGATTATAATGGGTTTTATTCGATTGCCTATTCTCCTGAAAGTAACATTAGTTCTGTAATCAATTCTTACAATGGTGGAAAATCCGAATCAAAGAGATACGACTTTTCGGGGAATGACTTATCACTTAACCCCCAAACTCAATATATCGCATTTAGTTATTGGTTTGATAATAAATCAGGTAACGCTATGAAGGTTACTGTTAATGCAAAAACTTCAGACGGTAAGACAGTAACAAATTCTTGGGCTAATAGAGGTCCTGATTCTGTGGATACCAAATATTTTGGGAGATTCAATATTGGACCATTACCTGACAATTCAACTATTACAGTTTCTATTGCAGGTGACGGATTTAATTCATTAACAATCACTACAAAACAAACTCCTGATCCATCGGTAAATTGTGATGCAGAATGGAAAGTTGTGTATGAAAAATTAGAGGATGCCGCAAATGAAAATACTAGTGTTGACATAAGACCATATTATTGTAATAAAGACCAAACCAATTACATTAAAGGAATATATCCTGATATCGATAACTCTAAATTAATATGTTTAAAAAAGAAAATAAAAACACAGTATTGTTAGAATTTTAAATCCCCTCCATTAAAGTGGGGTTTTTTGTTTTCCATAAACATGACCCCCTTTTCAAATAGACCCCTAATACTAAAAAAAAAATTTTTAAAAAAAATTGAGTATTTAATATAAACTATTATTACTATGAAAAAATTAAATTTTAATGAAATGTTAAACAAGTGTTGGGAAACTGCTCTTGGTATGACAAAAATGGCAAAACTTTATCAAGGATCATCACCAAATGATTTAAGTTTTATTCATTGTATCTTTAGAGGAAACGATGAGTATGCAACAATTATGGTTAATTGTACAAGTCACGGGAAAGTATCAGTTCAAACTGTTGATAGTCCTTATTTGGATGACTTGGTTATTCACCCCCCACTTCAAATGACACAAGAAGAATCTGAACAATGTTTAATCAATGCTGGATACACTGGTCGTTGGTCCGTTGTGTTGTTAAGAGCTCCACTTTATTCGGTAGTATATCCACCACTATATATTTATACCGTGGAGAATGTTGGGTACATTGCGGTGGATTCGACGGATGGAACAAATGTGTTTCAACTTTATTAATAATAAACCAATTTGTTTTTATAACCTCATCTTCAACAGGTGGGGTTTTTTGTTTTATCATATATTTATTATTATATGAAAATCATTATAACTGAAGATCAGTACGAACAATTAACTAACATCGTTAAACGAGTGATTAGTGAAAATAACTCCATGACAGAAAAAAAATATAAAACATATTCAAAACTTTTAAATAAACTAACAGAAAAATTTGATTGGGTATCTAAAATTGATGTTAAATTAAGTTCTACCGCCGACGCAGGTGGGTGGAGAGGTGAAGAGAGTAAACCACTATTAATTGTATCGGTTTATTTTAAAAACTATCAAAAAATTCGAATGGTGACACAGTTTGAGTTATTTGATGAAATAAGCTTTATTCACGATATGTTTTTTCCTCATCTAACCGGTGACCCTCTTATATATTCAGATAATGTTACCGCATATTTTTCAGTTAAATCAGTTTTTCCAAACGGTAAAACGGACTCCTTCCCAATCCAAATTGTTTCGGGGGATTATGACGCTGTAAGTCAAATTAGTGAATCACAATTAACTAACATCGTTAAACGAGTGATTAGTGAAAATGACTCTATGTTAGAAAAAAACAAAAAGTTTTTAAAAAACAAGTTGGGTATTGATTTTACAAATGGTATTCAACAAGTAACCTCAACATATGATGTACCAATGGAATTTGATTATGGTATTAGTTCTGATTCAATTAGACGTTATTTAAACAATTTTGGACCTATGTATCTTTTTGAACTTGATGGTATAAAATATCTTTATCAAGACAGGGGGTTTGAATTTTTTATTGATGAGAATGGATTCGACTATGTTGATGGTGAAATCCCCGAGATGCTTGGAATCGATGAAATGGGTTTAAGGTTTTCGAATATTATTGATCTCTATTTCAAAGAAGAGGATTTCTAAAACACTCCACTTCGTGTCGGTCTAAAACACGACCCCCCCATTTCAATTATAGTCAAATACTGAAAAAAAAATTTCCAGAAAAAATTTGAGAAAACTGGGAACTTATATTATCTTTGTTATATGAAAAATCTTATCACATATTATTGTCGTTTTCTATATGACATTTTTTGGGGTTTAATCTTTATCAACCTTTCAATTAAATCATTCAACGATCAATCCATTTTTATGTTTATTTTGTTTACCACCGTTTTTTGTTGGGGGGCAAGAGATCTTATTAATAAACACATTAACTTTATGAAGTATTATCCCCATTTTGAACATAAGTGGGATGACTTAAGTTTTTCATAAAAGAGGGGGTTTTTTGTTTTATAATATATTTATTAATATGAATAAATTTATCATTTCAGAAGAGGAAAGAAGTAGAATACTTAATATGTATAATCTTATTAGTGAAGAACCCGTAGATCCTGCACAAGATATAAAAAAAGAGGTTCAAAACATAACTACTTTGGCAAAACAATTATCTTCTAAACCTAACACTCAAACCCCCCTATCACAGTTTACAAAAGATATAGCAACTATTTATGGGATACCTGAAGAAGAAGCTTCTAGTTTGGAAGTATTTAATGATAATTTAGATGAACCTACTCGAGCATACTACCATAAGTTTTACGCAAGTCAAATGAATAATTTTAAAGATTCTGTTGGGAAAATAAGTCAAAGTGGAAAGTTTGATGAATTTTTAAACCAACTTAAAACTTATAATGGTCAAATGACTGAAAACCAAAAAAAGTTTTTAACAACAGTCATTTCATCATTGGAATCCTATAAAAATGTTTTGCCTAAACCAAACCAACAACAAGGTCAATCCCCACAACAAAATCAAGGTGAAAAGATCAACACCACTCATGATGACTCATATGATTATAAATTAAGTGGGGGAAAATACTATTACTCTAAAAAAGGTCAAAACAAATGGGTTGAGGCTAAAGGAAATGGTCTTGATGCAATAAAATCTAAGATTAAATTTTAATTTTCTTCCTTTTTGTGGGGGGCCGGAAACCAAAACCCGACTTCGTCGGAATTTTTTCGACCGAACCCTTCGGGTTTTATTTTGTTTTATATAATAACTTATTTAATGACTCACACAAAAAAAGGTTTTTTGTTTTTTTTTTGAATGATGGTTTTTTTTAATTTTCGATATATTTATTAGTAAATTAAATAAAAAAAATTAAGTTATGAAAAAAATAGTTAGACTTACAGAATCGGATTTAGCAAGAATTGTTAGACGAGTTATTAAAGAATCAGAATCAGACCGTGATCATGATTTATTATCTCTTTCTAAATTAAAGAAAGAATTTAAAGACATTATCACTCAAGCAAAAGATAAAGACGAATTTGAAGGTGATGCTTATGATTTTATAAATACTTTTGATGAAGATATGGAAAATCTAAGTGATGAAGAATACGAAGAGTTTAATAATTATATGGGTCGTTTACAGAAAAAATATAATTATGAACCAGATTTTGAACCTTATAAGAAAAAAAATAAATAAGATCTAACCCCATTTCTAATAAGAGTGGGGTTTTTTATTTTATGTGATATTTATTAAAAAAGAATATATTATGAAAAAAGTAATTAGATTAACAGAAAAAGATTTATCACGTATTGTTAAACGTGTTGTTAATGAAGACTATAGAAACTCTTCTGAGTTATTTGATATGGAATATAGAAAAATTATTAGAGGTCTTCACCAAGTGCAACAAACTGCAGAAAGTGGTGACGGAGAACAAGCGGCGTTTATTACAGGAAACATATTAATGGCAATGGATAGATTAAAATCATTCGTTGATGAAATGAGAGAAACAAGATAAAAATTATATATTAGAAATCCCCCATCTTCACAGGTGGGGTTTTTTTGTTTTATAAACTATTTATAATTATGGATCATCTAATTAAAAGAATTATTAACGAAACACTTATTGAGAAATTCTTTGACTCAATGTTTTCTGACTTGGACTTAGATAATTTGGAATCTATGGTTATTAGAGACAATAGAAGTGTTCATAAAACTAGTGTTGGGTATTATACCCCTGATCTAAATAAACCTGATCTAAAAAAAATGGTCTTTAGAGTTGTAGAACCATTTAAAAGTTCCTATTGGGATTCAGATGATCCACAAAGTAGAATTATACCAATTAATAATCCAAAAAGTTTGTATATTAGAGAAGACATTTATAGAACAATTATGGATTTTATTCCTAATGAACAAATGATAATTGATTGGTTTAACAAAAGATATGATCAAAATGTTGAAAAGATACTAAACGGAGGATTTCATTTATTTTTATGAAAATAATAATTACAGAAGATCAAGTTGAATCTCTTAGAAAGAT
>Ga0209189_1000335_pt1 | contig 40006 bp, 41 predicted proteins | sample C_130820_EF_Meta_FD_187308 | JGI IMG/M metagenome (GOLD analysis project Ga0209189, IMG submission 187308) | Freshwater microbial communities from Lake Croche, Canada to study carbon cycling - C_130820_EF_MetaG (SPAdes) (version 3) | ecosystem: Environmental > Aquatic > Freshwater > Lake...
ATCGTCTGATTTGCCGCGCATGGTGGGCAACACCAAACCTGGGACGAAGAGCGCGATACAAGTATGGCGTCGTGGCAGTTTGATCGACAAGCAAATCACGGTAGGCGAGTTTGAGCCAGAAGCACCGCCTGCCAAAAAAGCTGCGGCACCCGCCGAAAAACCTGTGACATCGAGCGCTGCTAAATTCTTAGGTTTGACGATCAGTGATCTGACCGACGCCCAAAAGAAAGAACTCAAAGTTCGAGGTGGTGTGCGTGTTGACGCCGCCGCTGAAGCTGCAGCGCGCGCGGGCATTCAAGAAGGCGACGTGATTTTGGCCTTGGCCAATACCGAAACCCCTTCGGTTCAGGTCTTGGAAGCTTTGGTAGCCAAGGTGGATCGCGCCAAGCCAGTAAGTTTGCTCATTCGACGCGGCGAATGGGCGCAATACATCGTGATCCGACCCTCCTCGCAAAAGCCTTAAACCACACTCGATTGTGAGGTTGTTGTAAAAAAGTTGGGGTGGGCAGAAAAATTATTTCTAGCTTTCTGCCCACTATCTTGAATGTTGGCAAGCACTTACTAAATTCCTTGAATGGTCGTATTCAATATATCAATGAAGTATTTTTGTGTCTTTTTGGTATATAAAACCCTTTAAAATCCATGATGCGGAATTGCTTGGGTTGCTCCACAGGTGCTCCACAGTTCACCCACAGCTTGTCCATATAACCTGTGATAGAAATGTTGATAAGCTGTGAATAAGATGCTGTGGCGGTTCCGCAACGTGTCCCTTTTAAGCCAATGGTCGGTTGGTGTTTTGGCTTTTTTGCCTACAATGAACTTCCAACTATCGCAGTTGCCATTGCTTGTTGGTTCTGGGCGCGTCAGCATCTGACGCGCCCTTTTTTCATGTCTTCATCCCTTTGAATTCAATCACTTAAGTGCTCCCGTTGATGAATCACATCAGAAACTTCTCCATCATTGCGCACATCGACCATGGCAAATCGACGCTCGCCGACCGCATTATTCAGCGTTGCGGCGGGCTCGAAGACCGCGAGATGCAAGCGCAAGTTCTAGACTCGATGGACATTGAAAAAGAGCGTGGGATAACCATCAAAGCGCAGACGGCTGCGCTGCAATACAAAGCGAAAGACGGGCAGGTTTACAACCTCAATTTGATCGACACACCGGGTCACGTTGACTTTTCTTACGAAGTCTCGCGTTCATTGTCCGCATGTGAAGGCGCATTGCTTGTTGTGGACGCTAGCCAAGGTGTCGAAGCGCAAACCGTTGCCAATTGCTACACCGCGCTCGACTTGGGCGTTGAAGTTCTGCCAGTGCTCAACAAAATGGATTTGCCTCAAGCCGATCCAGACAACGCCAAAGCAGAGATCGAAGACGTCATCGGAATTGACGCCACCGACGCAATTCCTTGTTCTGCCAAAACAGGCATGGGCATTGATGAAATTCTCGAAGCTGTAGTCGCCAAAATTCCGCCGCCGCAAGGTGACGCACAAGCGCCGTTGCGCGCCATGATCATTGACAGTTGGTTTGATACCTATGTCGGCGTAGTCATGTTGGTGCGTGTTGTTGATGGGCGTTTGGGCAAAGGCGAGCGCATCAAGATGATGGCATCGCACGCGGTCTACAACGCAGACAACCTCGGCGTTTTTACCCCTGCCAACCAACCGCGCGAATCGCTAGAAGCAGGACAAGTCGGCTACATCATTGCCGGCATCAAAGAACTGCAAGCCGCCAAGGTGGGTGACACCATCACCTTGGAGAAAAAACTCCCCAACAACCTCGGCCCCGCCGAAAAAGCCTTGCCAGGTTTTAAAGAAATTCAACCGCAAGTGTTTGCCGGCCTCTATCCCACCGAGGCCAACCAATACGACTCCTTGCGCGACGCCTTGGAAAAACTCAAACTCAACGACGCCTCCTTGCACTACGAGCCTGAAGTCTCGCAAGCCTTGGGCTTTGGATTCCGTTGCGGTTTCCTTGGTCTGTTGCATATGGAAATCGTGCAAGAGCGTTTGGAGCGTGAGTTTGACCAAGACTTGATCACCACCGCGCCGAGCGTGGTCTACCAAGTTGTCAAGCCCGATGGCGAGGTGGTGTTGGTGGAAAACCCCGCCAAAATGCCTGACCAAGGCAAGATGCAAGAGATTCGTGAACCCATCGTCACCGTGCATCTATATATGCCGCAAGAGTACGTTGGCGCAGTCATGACGCTTGCTAATCAAAAGCGCGGCATGCAACTCAATATGGCTTACCACGGCCGTCAAGTCATGTTGACCTATGACATGCCTTTAGGCGAGATCGTGCTCGACTTCTTTGACAAGCTCAAATCGGTCAGCCGAGGCTATGCGTCGATGGACTATGAGTTCAAAGAGTTTCGGACCTCCGACGTGGTCAAGGTCGACATTTTGTTGAATGGCGAAAAAGTCGACGCTTTGTCGATCATCGTCCACCGCACCCAATCGCAATACCGCGGCCGCGCGGTGGTGGCCAAAATGCGCGAGATCATCAGCCGTCAGATGTTCGATGTGGCGATTCAAGCGGCGATTGGCGCCAACATCATCGCCCGCGAAAGTATCAAGGCTTTGCGTAAGAACGTGCTGGCAAAATGCTACGGTGGTGATATCTCCCGTAAGCGCAAGCTCTTAGAGAAACAAAAAGCAGGTAAAAAACGTATGAAACAGATCGGCTCTGTCGAGGTGCCCCAAGAGGCCTTCTTGGCAATTTTGCAGGTGGAAGACTAATGCCTACGCTCACCGCATTTGTATTGGCCGCCTTCGTTGGCTACGCCGCCACTTGGTACCTAGGCATGTTGGAAGGCAGTTTCGCTTTTCTGATGTTGATGGCCACCATCGTCACAGGCATTTATTGGTTGGCAGAGCAGTTTTACTTCTTGCCCCAGCGCCGGCTGGCCGCTGAACGCCTCGAGTCAGACGCGGCAAACCGCCGTGCTGAACTCGACAAACTGGGCATTGCTAAAAATGACGTTGACGTTACCCAAGCCAAAGAGCGCCTGATCATGCAACCCTGGTGGTTGGATTGGACGGCAGGGTTGTTCCCTGTTATTGCTGTTGTGTTCGTTTTGCGCTCGTTCTTATTTGAGCCCTTCAAAATTCCATCTGGCTCGATGATTCCCACTTTGTGGGTCGGCGACTTGATTTTGGTGAATAAGTTCCACTACGGCGTGCGCCTGCCCGTGATCAATCTCAAAATCACGGATGGCAACCCAGTCGAGCGTGGCGACGTGATGGTGTTTCGCTACCCACCTAAGCCCAATTTGGACTACATCAAGCGCGTGATTGGCTTGCCTGGTGACGAGATTGCCTACCTAAACAAGCAACTCACCATCAACGGACAACCCGCCCCCAAAACGCCATTACCTGACTTCTTTGAAGAAGACAGCCTGCGCTATATCAAGCAGTTTGAAGAGCGCATTCCCTTGGGCGATAAACCAGAAGCCAGTGTGACCTCTGTGCGTCTGCACCGTTTGCTCAATGACGCTGACCGTCCTGCTTTTGTTCCTGGCGCTGACGAGTTCATGTTCAAAGACAACTGCCGATACACCGTCGAAGGCGTGACCTGTAAGGTTCCTGAGGGTCACTATTTCATGATGGGCGACAACCGCGATAACTCACTGGATTCGCGTTACTGGGGCTTTGTGCCAGAAAAAAATATTGTGGGTAAAGCCTTTTTTGTATGGATGAATTTTGGGAATCTCAAGCGCATCGGCGCTTTTGATTAACCCGCACACCATGTCCAAAACATCGCCCAAGCCGCACACGATTCTCGAAACACTGCAAGAACGTTTGCAGATCACGTTTCACAACCCAGATTTGTTGCAGCAGGCGTTGACGCATCGCAGTTTTAGTTCTGACCACAACGAGCGCCTCGAATTTTTAGGCGACTCGGTGTTGAATTTTTGTATTGCGAATTTGCTCTACCAGCGCTTAAACACCTTGCCTGAGGGCGACTTATCGCGTGTGCGCGCCAATCTTGTCAAGCAAGACACTTTGCACCATTTGGCCGTTGAAATGGGCTTGCCGCAGATGTTGCGTTTGGGTGAGGGCGAGTTGCGCTCCGGTGGTCAAAAGCGCCCCTCGATATTGGCCGATGCCCTTGAAGCTGTTTTAGGGGCCGTCTTTGTTGATGCAGGATTTGCCCAAGCAGACGCCTTGGTGCAACGTATCTTTGCAGCCGTGGACATCACGCCTGAGATGCCGGCTGTTGGCAAAGATGCTAAAACCGAATTACAAGAGTGGTTGCAAGCGCGCAAGATGCAGTTACCCATCTATCGCGTAGTGGGCACCTTGGGTGCAGCGCATCGCCAGACTTTTGATGTGGAATGTGAAGTGATCGAGTTAGCCCGCTGCGAGCGTGGCATCGGCACATCACGCCGAGCAGGAGAGCAAGCCGCCGCAGCGGCCATGTTGCAAGTTCTCAAAGAGTCCCCATGACACAAACCCCAGACGCCATCCCACAGAGTGCGGACGATATCAACGCCATGCTCCATGCGAGCAAAGGCAAGCGCGTCATAGCAAGTCCCGCGTTGGTCGCGCCTGAAGACCAACGCTGTGGTTTGATCGCCATCGTCGGAAAGCCCAATGTGGGTAAATCTACTTTGCTCAATGCATTGGTCGGTCAAAAAATCAGCATCACCTCGCGCAAAGCGCAGACTACCCGCCATCGCATCACCGGTATGCGTACCGAAGGTAGTGCACAGTTTGTCTTTGTAGACACGCCGGGGTTCCAAACCATACACAGCAACGCCTTGAACAAGTCGCTCAACAAAACCGTGCAAGGCGCGGTGGGCGATGTGGACTTGGTTTTGCTGGTAGTCGAAGCCGGTAGTTTCACGCCAGCAGACGCCAAAGTCTTGGCTTTGTTGGCCCCTGGTATTCCTACATTGTTGGTAGCAAACAAATTAGACACGGTCAAAAGCCGCGATGCTTTGCCCGCATGGTTACAAGATATGCAGCAACGCCATGCGTTTGCTGAGTTTGTGCCCATGTCGGCCAAAAATACCAAAGACGTGGAACGCTTGCTAGGTATTTGCGAAAAATACCTGCCCGAACAAGCCTGGTTTTATGGCTCCGACGAACTAACCGACCGCAGCGAAAAATTCATGGCAGCCGAGATGGTGCGTGAAAAACTCTTTCGCTTAACAGGTGACGAACTGCCTTACACATCCACCGTCATCATCGATAAGTTTGAAGAAGAGCCTGGCAAAACCAAAGGCGTGAAACGCATGGTCCGCATTGCCGCCACCATTGTGGTGGAGCGTGATGGCCACAAAGCCATGGTGATTGGCGACAAAGGCGAACGCCTTAAACGTATGGGTACTGAGGCCCGTACAGAACTCGAAAAATTATTCGACGCCAAAGTGTTTTTAGAACTTTGGGTCAAGGTGCGTTCGGGTTGGGCTGACGACGAAGCACGGGTGCGTAGCTTTGGCTACGAGTAAGACCCGCATCCACGCCGAACCGGCTTTTGTCGTACACCGTTACGACTGGAGTGAGTCCAGTCTCATCCTTGAAACCTTTACCCGCCATCACGGTCGGGTAGCCTTGGTCGCCAAAGGCGCTAAGCGGCCGAGTTCTAATTTCCGTCCAGTCTTGTTGCCATTGCAACCGCTCGCTATCAGTTACAGCGGTGACGCTGAGATTCGAACGCTCAAAGTGGCAGAGTGGGTAGGCGGGCACATCATGCCGATGGGTGAGGCATTGTTGTCTGGCTATTACATCAATGAGTTGCTGTTGCGTTTGCTAGCGCGTGATGATCCGCATCCACGCTTGTTTGATTTGTATGCCCAAGTGGTGCAAGTGTTGGCGGCTGGGCATGACGGCACGATTGCACCTGCCTTGCGTGCATTTGAATTGATCTTGTTGCGCGATATTGGCTTGTTGCCCAATTTAGATTTGCAAACTCTTACCTTGGCGCCGCTGCAAGCCAATACCGCATACAGCTTGGTTGCTGAGGGTGGTTTGCGTAGTCTTGCCTCGCATGAGAGCAACGGTATTGATGCATCGGTGTGGCGAGCCTTGCAAGGCAGCTTGGAAGATACATCGCCCATGGCCGCCACCTTGCGTGTATGTGCTGAACTACCAACAGACCAACGCAATACCTTGCAAGCCCAATTGCGCGCTTTGGTGCACTACCATTGCGGGGTTCACACCTTGCGTACGCGCCAAATGATGGTGGACTTACAAACGCTTTGACTCTTCTTATGTCTCAATCTGCTTCTCACACTGCGCTATCTGTCAACCTGAATAAGGTGGCTTTGGTGCGTAATACGCGTCACCTTGGCATTCCCAGTGTGACGCGCGCTGCTTTGTTGTGTTTAGAAGCGGGGGCTGCTGGCATTACCGTGCATCCCCGTCCCGACGCGCGCCACATGCGGGCAGACGATGTATTTGCATTGGCTGAGTTACTCAAGGCTTGGCCCGATCGCGAATTCAATATCGAGGGCAACCCATTCCACAACCTGATGGACTTTGTTCGTAAAGTGCGTCCGCAACAAACGACTTTTGTGCCGGATAGTGAAGGCCAGTTCACTAGTGATCACGGCTGGAGTTTTCCGCAAGATGCCAAACGATTGGAGCCCTTGATTGCCTCTGCTAAATCGTTAGGCGTTCGGGTTAGTTTATTCATGGACCCCATCGCAGATGCAAAGACAGCGCAGCAAGTGATGCAATCTGTCAAAGCTATCGGCGCAGACCGTGTCGAGCTCTATACAGAGAGCTATGCGCGCGCATTTGGAACGCAACAGCAAGCCAATGTTTTGAAGAGTTTCACGGTGACTGCGCAAGCTGCAATAGCAGCAGGCTTAGGTGTCAATGCAGGCCATGATTTGAATTTAGACAATTTGCACGCTTTTGTGCAAGCTGTACCCAACGTGGCTGAAGTATCGATTGGACATGCCTTGATTGGTGACGCGCTAGAAATGGGTTATGCCAATGCTGTGCGTGCCTATAGGGAGTGTTTGCAAGCATGATCTATGGGGTGGGCACTGATATCTGCGACATCCGACGCATTCGTACGTCACTCTCCAAGTACGGCGAACGTTTTGCGCAAAAAGTATTGTCTGAGCGTGAAATTGCAATTTGGCATAAACGCAGCGCGCGTTGGCCAGACCGCGGCGTGCGATATGTCGCCACGCGCTTTTCTGCCAAAGAGGCATTTAGCAAAGCCATAGGCTTGGGTATGCGTATGCCAATGACTTGGCGTGCCTGCGAGCTTTCGAATTTAGCGACAGGGCAGCCTGTCATCACATTACATGGCGCATTGAAAGACTGGTTTGAAGCCCACAGCTTGCGCGCGCATGTGAGTGTCAGCGATGAATCTGACTACGCCACCAGTTATGTTGTCGTGGAGAAAATTGTTCCATGAACCACCATGCTCCTTTAATACTCGATATCGCAGGGGCACAGCTGACCGCGGTGGACAAACAACGCTTGCGCCATCCAATGACTGGTGGGGTGATTTTGTTTGGTCGCAATTGGCAAAGTCGCAACCAACTCACCGAGTTGTGTGCCGATATCAAAGCGGTTCGCAGCGATGTGTTGATTTGCGTTGACCATGAAGGTGGGCGTGTACAGCGGTTTCGCAACGATGGATTCACCCACCTTTCGCCGATGCGAGCCTTGGGCGAACTTTGGATGCAAGACAGCAAGGCGGTGCGTGGCGCATTTCACACTGGCAGTGGCGCAATGGCTGCGATGGATGCTGCAACGGCATGCGGGCTTGTGTTGGCCAGTGAGTTACGTGCCTGCAGCGTCGACTTCAGCTTCACCCCGGTGCTCGATTTAGACCATGGTAAGAGCGGTGTGATTGGTGACCGTGCTTTTCATCGCGACCCGCGTGTAGCGTCTGCTCTAGCCAAAAGTGTGATGCACGGTTTGTTGCAAGCGGGTATGGCCAACTGCGGCAAACATTTCCCTGGCCACGGCAAAGTGCGTGCAGACTCGCATGTCGATATACCGGTGGATACACGCAGCCTTTCGACTATCCTGAACGATTGCGCTTTGCCTTACCAGTGGCTGAGTACGACCCTTACTAGCGTGATGCCAGCCCATGTGATTTACGAAAAAGTAGATGCATTGCCTGCAGGTTTCTCACCCTATTGGCTACAAGATATTTTGCGTGGCCGTTTGCATTTCAACGGCGCTATTTTTAGCGACGATTTGTCGATGGCTGGCGCGCGCATGATCCAAGGACGCGAAGTCAGTTTTGCCCAAGCTGGCATGGCGGCGCTCAATGCAGGTTGCGATTTGGTTTTGTTGTGTAATCAGAGTCTGGGCGATGGACATGCGGTAGACGCCATGCTCGACGGTTTGGCAGAAGGATTGCTCAAACACCATTGGATAGCAAGTGAGGCGAGTGAAATACGACGCCAAGCCTTGTTGCCTAAAAATTCTCCGCTAGCTTGGGATGCGCTGATGACAGACCCCGCCTATGTGCGGGCCTTGGACTTGTTGCCCTAGCATGCAATGTAGTTCGCCACACTAACGAAAGCGAAGATGGCGACAAAGAATGGAAAAAACGAAGTCAGCGACAGCGGGCTGCGTTTCACGAGTCGTGAGAACGGTTCACCTTTTATAGGCATGGGAAAAGTGGGGGAGACCATGTCTTGCATGAAATGCGGCCTACACAAACCCCGTCGTTTGGGGAGCCAGCGCCGCTTTGCTGGGTCACTGGCCTTTTTTTGCCACGAGTGCAAACCACCTATTGAGAAAAAATAAACCATGGCAGCTCCTAACTACAACTACGAAAAACGCCAACGCGAATTGGCTAAGAAGAAGAAAAAAGAAGAAAAACTGAAAGAGCGTGAAGGGCGTAAGAACTCGCCTGATGGTGAAGTAACACAGGACGACGATCAAAAGCCAGAAGGCAACCCTCCGAGTTTGTGACGGTCTTGACGCAAAGCTGCGAGAGTTGGTGGCTTCTTTTTGCGTTTCTTTTTACCCAAGCACAAAGCAAAAACGCTGATCACAAAGTCGATGTTGATTTCTCGGTGATGCGTCAGCACGGCTTGTACTTGCTCAAGCGTGAGTGCGTTGGGTTTCCAATCTAAATCTTTCGCGCTAGCCATCCGAGAACTTTCTGTAAGTAAGCCACAGTAAAAATTTATGTAACAGAAAGTATTAAATCAAAAGTATTGCTAAAGAACAACTACCAACTTTGGTAGTCTTTGCAAATTAATTCAAAAGACCTAGTAGTGCTGCATTAACAGCTGCCGCTGTTTTATTGGGGGCTCCAAGTTTGGCCGTGGACTTCTTGATGTGGTAGTTGATGGTGTTGACAGACAAGTGCAAGACGCTGGCAATCTCCTCGGACGATTTTCCTAGAGCAGTCCACCGCAAGATTTCTATTTCACGCTTTGTCAATTTACCCAAGATGCCCACCCAGTTTTAAAGGGCGAGATGCTACACGAACATATATAAACTAAGTTATTTATTACTAAAAAATAATTACTAGTAGTAAGTAAGTATTACTAAATAAAAGTTAAACCTATCTTAAATTTTTAAACCGTTCATTTATTAATCAAGCTTCGCGTCGCAACGCTGGAAACAAGATGACATCGCGAATGCTGGGGCTGTCAGTGAGCAACATCATCAATCGATCAATGCCAATGCCGCATCCTCCTGTTGGAGGCATCCCGTATTCGAGCGCACGCACAAAGTCGTGGTCGTAAAACATCGCTTCATCATCGCCACTGTCTTTAGCAGCAACTTGCGCATGAAAACGTGCTGCTTGTGTTTCTGCATCGTTTAACTCGCTAAAGCCATTACCAAATTCACGGCCGGTGATGTAGAGCTCAAAACGTTCTGTCACATCAGGGTGTGTATCGCTGGCGCGCGCAAGTGGAGAAATCTCCACCGGGTGCTCGCAAATAAAAGTAGGTTGCCAGAGTTTGTCTTCGACAGTCTCTTCGAAGTACATCACTTGCAAACTGGCCAAGCTACGGGTGGAGAGTTTGTCTTTCTCTTCTTTAAAGCCTAGTTTCTTCAATTGGTTGGACAGCCAGGTAGCGTTGTCAACGTTGTCTCCTGCTTCGGTGTGTTTCACAATAGCTTCGCGGATGGTGAGACGCTCAAACGCTTGGCTTAGGTCAACGGGTTTTCCGTCATAGGTCAGTAACAAAGTACCCACAGCTTTTTCTGCAGCATCACGGATCAATGCTTCAGTGAAGGTCATCAGGTCTTGGTAATTCCAGTAGGCCGCATAGAACTCCATCATGGTGAATTCGGGGTTGTGACGAACCGAAATGCCTTCATTGCGGAAGTTACGGTTGATTTCAAAGACACGCTCAAAGCCACCCACGATTAAGCGCTTTAAATACAACTCAGGTGCAATGCGCAAAAACATCTCTTGGTCGAGTGCGTTGTGGTGCGTCACAAAAGGCTTGGCATTGGCGCCACCTGGAATGGGATGCAACATCGGTGTTTCGACTTCCAAGAAGTTGTGCTGCACCATGAAGTCTCGAATTCCGCTCACCGCTTTGCTACGCGCCACAAAACGGGTGCGCGCAGTCTCGTCCATCATCAAATCCACATAGCGTTGACGGTATTTGATTTCTTGGTCATTCACGCCATGAAATTTGTCCGGCATGGGCCGCAAACTCTTGGTCAGCATCCGAATGCTTCTGGCGTGGATAGACAACTCACCCATACGGGTCTTAAATAACTTGCCCTCGCAAGCAATGATGTCGCCGAGATCCCAATGTTTGAAGTCTGCATAAAGCTCTTCGTTCACGTCGTCACGTGTGATGTAAATTTGTATACGCCCAGTGCTGTCTTGCAAGGTTGCAAAACTTGCCTTACCCATCACACGCTTGAGCATCATGCGACCTGCCACCTTAGCGAACTGGCCTTCTTCAACCAAAACTTCAGGTGACTTGTCTCCATGCAACGCATGCAAATTGTTCGCATGGTGCGCAGGCTTGAAGTCATTGGGAAATGCAACACCGAGGCCCTGGGCTTGACGCTCACGCATTACTTTCAATTTTTCGCGACGTTCAGCGATCAGTTGGTTTTCGTCAACGGGGGCGGATTCTGGCGTGGCGGGGGTGTTGTTGTTTGACATCTAGGTATGTATGGGAAATTAAACTGCCAAAAGCAGTTAGCAGATTATTTTAAGAGTAAGCGTCTTCAAGCAGATGCTTATGTTTGGCGTGCACTGGTGCGAGGTGGACGTTTGAGAAAAGTGTCAAGTGCTTCAACCACTACATTATTTAAAGATGTGTTGGACTTCAAAGAATAAATGGTGGCTTGTTTGTGCAAGGATTCACCCACCCGAACATTGAATTGCCCCGTCATAGGTTTGTTGGGCTCCACCTTGTGTTGTTTGCAGGTTTGCAAATAGTCATCAACGGACGCCTCAAACTCTTGCCTCAATTTTTTGACAGTAGCGGCCTCGTAGGTTACTAAATCGTTGATAAAGAGAATTTTCCCGTGCAACACATCGTCCTCGATAGAGGTTTCAACGGAGCCTTGGTAGCCTTGGTAGGTAAACATTTCCATTTATATGTGCCCATGTAGTTTGAGAGTTTCTATGATTTGCTTCACCACATATAACTTTATCGTCAGCTGTGGATGCGGTTTATGAATAAAAACTTTTCTTCCTGAGGTGCGGGAAACAAACTTTCTTCGAGAACCGTCGTTGTTGATTTCTTCATAACCCAAATACTTGAAAAGTGTTGCTAACTCATTCCAAGTTAAATCTGTAGGGGTTGGCTTAGAAAGTAATTTTCTAAGCGTTTTCTCATGTTGGGTCATTGTAGCGGAATTCTTGAATATTTGTAACTAATAAATGGTTACAAATATTCAGTAAACTTTGAGAGTTAATAGAGTTGAAATCCTATGAATGTATGCATGAAAATAAATGATGAAACTCTTAAAAAATAGCGAGCCTCACTCACACATTTACGTTGTTGAAAAGCCATAAAAAAAGACCCCGAAGGGTCTTTTTAAAAACCTACTGATTTGTCTATGCCACAGCATCCGCTGGCAAACGCAGCATCATGGCCAAAGTAGTTGCAACAGTTTTACGCAATTGACGGCGATCGCAAATCATGTCGAGCGCGCCTTTTTCTTGTAAGAACTCAGCGCGCTGAAAGCCTTCAGGCAAGGTAACGCGCACGGTACTTTCGATTACACGCGGACCAGCGAAGCCAATCAGTGCTTTGGGTTCTGCGATCACGACATCACCCAAAAATGCAAATCCTGCTGATACACCGCCCATGGTCGGATCGGTCAATACGCTGATGTATGGCAGGCCTTTTTTGGCTAATCGTGTCAAAGCGGCATTGGTTTTAGCCATTTGCATCAAAGAGAGCAAGCCCTCTTGCATGCGTGCGCCACCTGTTGCTGTGAAGCACACGAACGGTACTTTTTGCTCAATGGCGGTGTGCACGCCGCGCACAAAGCGTTCGCCAACGACTGACCCCATAGAGCCACCCATGAAGTCAAACTCAAAACAGGCAGCGACTAAATTGATACTGTGCACTGCGCCACCCACTACCACCAAGGCGTCGGTTTCGCCTGTGTTGGACATGGCTTCTTTCAAGCGCTCTGGATATTTACGGCTGTCTTTGAATTTCAGTGGATCCACTGGAACGACTTCTTGTCCAATCTCGTAGCGACCTTCAGCATCTAAAAATGCATCCAATCGCGCACGCGCACCAATGCGCAGATGGTGGCTGCAACTTGGGCAAACATTTTGGTTTTGCTCAAGATCGCTCTTATAGAGAACCGTCTCGCAACTAGGGCACTTGACCCACACACCTTCAGGAACGCTGCGGCGGTCCGATGGGTCTGTGTGTTGAATTTTTGGGGGAAGAAGTTTTTCGAGCCAGCTCATAGATGGTTCCTTTGCAATGTCTTAGGCATCAAGCGCTACACGGATGCCATGGAGAAATTCTCGCACGCTGGTAATTTCATCACCCTTAGGTGCTGCCTCAAGCAATTGGATGAGCCGCGACCCAATCACAACAGCATCTGACACACGTCCAACAGTTTGTGCTGTGGCTGCATCGCGAATACCAAAACCTACGCCAACAGGAATATGCACATATTTACGAATGCGAGGCAACATAGCTTCGACAGCATCTGTGTCTAAATTGCCGGCGCCTGTGATGCCTTTGAGTGAGACGTAATACACATAGCCACTTGCCACGCGTGCCACTTGCTCAATGCGTGCATCGGTGCTGGTGGGTGCCAACAAGAAAATCAAATCCATGTTGTGTGCGCGTAAGGTGGCGGCGAAGTCTTCGCACTCTTCGGGTGGATAGTCCACGACCAAGACACCGTCGACACCTGCAGCTGCTGCGTGTTCAACGAAAGCATGTGCGCCATGGCGCAGGTCATAGCACTCCACAGGATTGGCATAACCCATCAAAACGACTGGGGTGGTGCTGTCTTTTTGGCGAAAGGTTTTCACCATCTCTAGAACGTGGGACATTCCAATACCCAAACGAAGAGCAGCCTCGCCTGCTTTTTGAATCACAGGGCCATCTGCCATCGGGTCACTAAAGGGAACGCCAAGTTCGATGATGTCTGCGCCCGATTCCACCATGCCGTGCATGAGTGCGGGAGTGATATCCGCATTTGGAAAACCAGCCATCACATAAGGAATGAGAGCCTTGCGTTTCTGCGCTTTCAGCGCATCGAGCGTTGTTTTGATGCGGCTCATGATTTGGCTCCTTGCAGATTAGACAAAGAGATAACTTGTTCGCCATGCACAACACCTGCGCCCTTGATCGACTGCCCTTGGCAACTGGGTCGGCAAAAGAAATCAGCGTTTGAAAGATCAGCCACCGTGCCAATGTCTTTGTCGCCTCGGCCAGAGAGATTGACCAAGATCGATTGTTGGGGCGTCATAGTTTTAGCAAGTTTCATGGCGTGTGCAACTGCGTGGCTAGATTCCAATGCGGGAATGATGCCTTCGGTACGGCACAGGTAATGGAAAGCATCCAAGGCTTCTTGGTCGGTGATGCCTACATACTCTGCGCGACCAATGTCTTTTAAGAACGCATGCTCAGGTCCCACGCCTGGGTAATCCATGCCAGCGCTAATGCTATGGGTTTCTGTAATTTGTCCGTTGTTGTCTTGCAAGATGTAAGTGCGATTACCATGCAACACGCCAGGCGCGCCTTTTTGTAGCGATGCGGAATGGCGCCCGCTCTCCAATCCTTCGCCGGCGGCTTCTACGCCAATGAGACGCGTTTTCTCGAAAGGGATGTAGGGATAGAAGATGCCCATGGCATTACTGCCACCCCCAACGCAAGCAATGACCGCATCGGGTTGCGCGCCTTGATGCATGGTGGGCATCTGTGCAATGCACTCTTCACCGATCACGCTTTGGAAATCACGCACCATCATCGGATAGGGGTGTGGACCCGCGACCGTACCGATGATGTAGAAGGTGTTTTCTACATTGGTGACCCAATCGCGCAAGGCTTCGTTCAATGCGTCTTTGAGGGTGCGGCTGCCGGACTCGACGGGCACTACTGTGGCACCCAATAACTTCATGCGGTACACATTAGGGCTTTGTCGTTTAACGTCTTCGCTGCCCATGTAGACCACGCATTCCAAACCATAGCGTGCGCAGATGGTGGCAGTGGCAACGCCGTGCTGCCCTGCGCCCGTTTCGGCAATCACGCGAGGTTTACCCATGCGTTTGGCGAGCATGGCTTGGCCAATGGTGTTGTTGATCTTGTGCGCGCCCGTGTGGTTGAGGTCTTCGCGCTTCAAATAGATTTGCGCACCGCCCATTTCACGGCTGATGCGTGCCGCGTGGTAAATGGGCGAGGGGCGCCCAACAAAGTGGGCGAGTTCGCTTTGGAACTCGGCCACAAAAGCGGGGTCGTGTTGGTATTTGGCGTAGGTTTCTTTCAATTCTTCAATGGCGTGTGTGAGGGTTTCGCTCACAAAGCTGCCACCAAATTGGCCAAAGTGGCCGCTCGCATCGGGTTGTTGGTAGTTCGACATGGTTGTGGTGCCTAATTTATTTAACTATCTGCCTATCTACGGCAGATCAAGATTTACAAAATTCGATGATTGGAAGCAATTTTGGTCGGGGTTACATCCAACCAAAAAGTAGTGACTGGCTAATTAGCCAGCATCTGCGAAGCGCACAGCGTTTACAAAATCGTGGATCTTGTCAGCGTCTTTGATGCCTTTGGCGCTTTCAACGCCAGAGCTCACATCAACCGCGAGCGACAAACCCCGTCCGCGCAGCGCAGACAAGCCCTCGGTCACGTTGGCAGCGTTGAGTCCACCAGACAAGACGAGGTGAGCGTTGACGTTTTGTGGAAGCTGTGACCAATTGAAAGTTTTCCCGCCTCCGCCATAACCCTCGACATGGGCATCGAGCAACAGGGCGTGGGCATTTAGATAATCGTGCGCGTATTTTAAGAGATCAAAGGGCTGCTGGCCTGCAGGGGTTTCTAGCGGTATGCGGGCGGCTCGCATCCACCTTCTACCTTGGGCATCTGCTATGTGTTGGCAGGCTTCAGGTGTTTCGTCACCATGGAACTGCAACCAAGCGCCGGGCACTTGCGCGCAGGCATAGGAGATTTCATCAGCACTGGCATTTACAAACAGCAATACCGGCGTAACAAAAGCAGGCAAACGCTTAGCTAATGTTGCCGCGCGCTCTGCAGTAACAGCCCTTGCGCTGGGCGCGTAGAGGACAAAACCCACTGCATCCACGCCAGCTTTCACGCAAGCGTCCACGTCTTGCTCACGGGTGAGTCCACAAATTTTGATACGGGTGCGTGTCATGGCAATCCATCATACGCAGGGGTTTGGCTTGGCAAGCCCCAGTGCGACGCATACACAGGCCCTAGAAAATACAAACCATCGGGGCTGAAAGTTGGGGCAGCAGCGTTACGGTCTTTCGCGATGAGAACTTCTGCCATCCAATGCGAAGGTTGCTCTCCCGTGCCGACTTTGACGAAGCAGCCCATCAGATTGCGAATCATGTGGTGCAAAAACGCATTGGCTTCAAATTCAAAACGCCAATAGGCCGAATCGGGCGAGGTACTTTTACGGCTAATGTCTATGCGTGTCATTTTTTTAACGGGACTCAAAGCCTGACAACTCGAAGCGCGAAACGATGTGAAATCGTGTTCACCGATTAAATGCTGCGCTGCTTCTTGCATGCTTTTCAGTTCAAGCGGGCGATAGACCCAACCCACGCGACCGGCTTCCACGCTTGGACGCACCGCCGACTCCAGCAGCACATATATATAGCGGCGTGCAATCGCACTGCCTCTGCAGTGGAAGGTGTCTGGCACTTCGCGAACCCATTGCACCGCAATGTCATCTGGCAAAAATGAATTCGTGCCCCTTACCCAAGAATACACATCACGCGTGAGTTCTGTGTCAAAGTGCACGACTTGCATCAGGCCATGCACACCCGTATCCGTGCGGCCAGCGCAATGGGTAGAAATCGATGTTTGGGTGAATTTTTGCAAGGCGTCTTCAAAACGGTCTTGCACCGTGCGGCCAGATAGTTGGCTCTGCCACCCTTCGTAGGCCCGGCCGTTGTAGCTCAGGCCCATCGCCAAGCGCATGGCTTAGCCTCGTTCAGCAAGCCACTGCAAAGCGCGGGCTTGGGTCTCGCCAAAGGCTTCGTGCGCCACCTCTTCCATCAGTGCGCGGCTGGTGTGCAACTGGCCCAGGTTCCACAACTCATCGGCTAAGTCGATGCGCACTTGGAAAGGGTCGTTGCTATTGCCAGAGTCTAAATTGAGGGAGATATCTGGAATGGATGGGGTGAAGCGAGGGGCAGGGTCTGAAGCTGGAGCTGGAGCTGTGTAGTTTTCTTCGTAGTGAGGGGCTAGTGGGTCACCGTCAAATGAAGAGTGAGCGCCCTCATCGTGCTGAGGCGCTTCTTGGTAAGTGTTTGAGGGGATAAACGGTTGCCGGTTGCTGCCTTCAGGCAAATCGAGATTGAACTTGACGTTCAAAGGGGGGAGACCTTCAATGTCTTGGTCGTTATTCAAGCGACGTGCGCGTTTGACCCACAAGGCAATCAGCACTAAGAACGCAATCAGAGCACCCGCACCCACCGGCGCCAAAGTGTGGCTGGTGAGGTTGTCTAGCCATGGCAGAGATTTTTTGTTCTTGGGTACAGGAGCGCTCACAGGCACCTCACCAGAAGCCGCCTCAGAGGCGGTGGCACTGGCGATTTTGCTGAGCTCTGCTACGTTGCGACCGATTTCAGCAGCACGGCTAGCAACTTCTTGGGCTTCGCGTTGGCGGGCGATTTTTTCTTCTTCGTTACCTTTGGAGGGCTTTGAGAGCGTTAGCTTGTCTTGCGGGCCCTTGGCCTTGCTGTTGTCGAGCTGGGCGGAGAGTTTGCCGGAAGTGTCTCTACTGGCCTGAGGTGCGTTGCCGCCAGGTGCGCGGTTGGCAAGTTCAGCGCGGTAGTCATCAAACTCTTTGGCTTGAATTTGGATTTGTTTGCGTGCGTCTTCCTTAGACACCTCGGCCGCTTGTTTGGCAGTGGGCATGGAAATGACAGCGCCGGCTTTGAGGCGGTTCACATTTGAAGCCACAAAAGCATCTGGGTTGCTACGCAACATAGCCACAAGCATTTGGTCTAAGGAGACGCGGCCATCTAGTTTGGTGACAGCAATTTCACTGGCGGTATCCCCGCGTTCAATCACTAGTTTGTCTGAGTCAGTGCTAGCGCCAGCGCTGATAACGGGCATGCTGGCTTTTGGCTCAGCCTTGGCATCTGCCTTGGTATCAGATAGCGCAACACTGAATTTTTTGATCAACCGGCCGGTTGACCAGCGCAATTCAATGAGCAAATCTATAAAGTTGTTGCTGACAGCTTTGTCTGAGCTGAGTTTGATGTAATAGCGGCCGCCGTCTCGGCGCATCAATTCCACATTGATGTCCAGGGGCGTGCCATTGATATTGGGAAACTCAACTTGGGTAACTTTGTAAATATCGGCAGACGCCATGCCAGCGCGCAACTCAATTTGCTCTTGCACAGAAATGTCATTTAGATCGATCTCAGCCAGTAATGGCTCACCTTTTTTAGACTGCACCACCGGACTAAAGAAGCTCATGGCCCAGCCAGAACTCACAAAAGCCAGACTTAGCGCGGCCCCGAGCGCTATTTGACGGAATAAGCGGGGCGTGGCGCGGTGTGCAAAGTTCATGGGCAAGATATTAACGGGTTTTTCAGCGCTCTAACAAAATGCGCAACATGCGACGCAGAGGCTCTGCCGCACCCCACAGAAGCTGATCGCCCACCGTGAAAGCGCCCAAATAGTCGTTACCCATTGCTAACTTGTGTAAACGACCGACCGGCACCGTCATGGTGCCAGTGACGGCGGCAGGTGTGAGTTCACGTTCGCTAATTTCACGCACGTTGGGCACCACTTTGACCCAGTCATTGGCTTGGGCCAAGATGCTTTCGATCTCGTCCATTGGCACGTCTTTTTTGAGTTTGACGGTTAGACCTTGTGAATGGCAACGCATCGAGCTGATACGCACACAAATGCCGTCAATCGGAATGCTGCCAGCGCTTCTAAATGCAGGGTTGCCCAAAATTTTGTTGCATTCGGCACCGCCCTTCCATTCTTCTTTGCTCTGGCCGTGTTCGACGGGAACATCGATCCAAGGTATCAAGCTGCCAGCCAACGGTGTATTGCGGAAGTTTTGAGTCGGAAAGCTAGGGTCGCGCAAGGCGGCCGCGACTTTGCGGTCAATATCCAAAATGGCCGAAGCTGGGTTGGCCAAGTCGTCTTTGACCGCGGCATGCAATGCGCCCATTTGAGACAGCAGTTCACGCATGTTTTGGGCGCCAGCGCCAGAGGCCGCTTGGTAAGTCATAGCGCTAATCCATTCGACCAATCCGTTTTTTAACAAGCCGCCCATGGCCATCAACATCAAACTCACCGTGCAGTTGCCGCCGACCCAAACTTTGCCGCCTTTGGACAAGGCTGAATTGATCACGTCGCGGTTCACTGGATCCAAGATGATGACCGCCTCGTTGTCCATGCGCAGGGCAGAGGCGGCGTCGATCCAATGGCCATTCCAACCAGCGGCGCGCAGTTTGGGGTAAACCTCTTTGGTGTAGTCGCCGCCTTGCGCGGTCAGGATGATGTCGCAATTAGCCAGCGTTTGAATGTCATTGGCGTCATGGAGGGTAGTTTCATTTTTCGCCATGGCGGGCGCTTTGCCGCCGGCATTAGAGGTGGAAAAGAAAATAGGTTCGATCAAATCGAAGTCTTTTTCTTGCAGCATGCGGTCGATCAAAACCGATCCGACCATGCCGCGCCAGCCTACTAAACCTACTAAATTACCCATCACATCGCCTTTTTTCAAAAATTGTAGTCTCTAGCCCAAAGCCTTCACTACCGCATCACCCATTTGAGAAGTGCCCACCTTGGTAGTGCCTTCGCTATAAATATCCGTAGTGCGCAGACCTGAGGCCAACACTTTCTTCACAGCAGTTTCAATACGGTCTGCAGCCTGTGCTTGGTTCAGGGAGAAGCGCAACATCATGGCGGCGCTCAAGATGGTGGCCAACGGATTGGCAACGCCTTTGCCCGCGATATCAGGCGCACTGCCGTGGCTGGGTTCGTAGAGACCTTGGTTTTTGCTGTTCAAACTAGCAGAAGGCAGCATGCCAATAGAGCCCGTGAGCATGGACGCTTCGTCGCTCAAGATATCGCCAAACATATTGCCAGTCACCACCACGTCAAAACGCTTTGGCTCTTTGACCAATTGCATCGCAGCGTTGTCGACATACATGTGGTCCAAGGCGATGTCGGGATACTGCTTACCCACTTCACTCACCACATCTTTCCAGAACTGGAAGGTTTCGAGCACATTGGCTTTGTCCACACTCGTCACACGCCCCTCGGTGCCAGCCGCTTTGCGTTTGCGTGCTGCTTGGAAAGCGACATGGGCAATACGCTCTATCTCAGGCTTGCTGTAGCGCATGGTGTCAAACGCTTCTTCAGCGCCCGGGAAGTGTCCGTCGGTTGCGACACGACGACCACGTGGTTGGCCAAAGTAAATATCGCCCGTGAGTTCGCGGATGATCAAAATATCCAAACCGGCGATGAGCGCTGGCTTCAAGCTCGATGCATCGACCAACTGCTCGTAGCAAATCGCTGGACGGAAGTTGGCAAAAAGCCCCATGTTTTTGCGCAATCCCAAGATCGCTTGCTCTGGGCGCAAAGGACGGTCTAAGGTGTCGTATTTCCAGTCGCCTACGGCACCGAACAAAACGGCGTCAGACGCCATGGCCAACTTCAAGGTGGGCTCTGGCAAAGGATGGCCGTGCGCGTCGTACGCTGCGCCACCTACCAAAGCGGTTTCACTCTCAAAATTGAGGTCTAGCGCATGCAAGACTTTGACCGCTTCGGCCACGATTTCAGTACCAATGCCGTCACCCGGCAAGATTGCGATTTTCATAATGAAGGGTAGTTAGAAATTAGAGGGTGTGCGCCAACCAAGGCTTGGTCGCCAAGCGCTCGGCTTCAAAGGCTTTGATTTTGTCGGCTTGGCGTAGGGTCAAACCGATATCGTCAAAACCGTTGATCAGACAAAACTTGCGGAAGGCTTGCACCTCAAACGGGATTTCTTCGCCTTGTGCTCGCACAACGACCTGCCTATCCAAATCAATCGTGAGTTCGTATCCGGGAAACGCCAAGGCTTCGTTGAAAAGCAAGTCCATCATCGCCTCAGGTAGCACGATGGGCAACAAGCCGTTTTTGAAACTATTGTTGAAAAAGATGTCTGCAAAGCTTGGCGCCAAGATGGCCCTAAAACCAAATTGGTCTAGCGCCCAAGGCGCGTGTTCACGGGAAGAGCCGCAACCAAAATTTTTGCGTGCAATCAAAATTGACGCGCCAGCGTAGCGGGCTTGGTTTAGCACGAAGTCTGGATTGGGTTTGCGACTTGCGGGGTCTTGGCCAGGTTCGCCATGGTCGAGGTAACGCCATGCGTCAAACAAGTTAGGACCAAAGCCTGTTTTTTTGATCGACTTTAAAAATTGTTTAGGGATGATCGCGTCGGTGTCGACGTTTTCGCGATCCATTGGGGCCACGAGGCCTTTGTGTATGGTGAATTTCTGCATGTCTTATGGCCTTTAAGCGAATTTACGCACGTCAACAAAATGCCCGTGGACGGCAGCAGCAGCAGCCATAGCAGGACTGACCAAATGGGTACGTCCGCCATTACCTTGCCGGCCTTCGAAATTGCGGTTGCTAGTAGAAGCGCAACGCTCTCCGGGCTCCAAACGATCGGCATTCATGGCCAAACACATGGAGCATCCGGGTTCGCGCCACTCAAACCCAGCGGCTTTGAAAATCTCGTGCAAACCTTCACGCTCGGCTTGTTCTTTGACCAAGCCTGAACCAGGAACCACCATCGCTAGCTTGATGTTTTTAGCGACTTTTAGGCCGAGTTTTTTCACTACAGCCGCAGCTTCGCGCATGTCTTCGATGCGGCTGTTGGTGCATGAACCAATGAACACTTTGTCGACAAACAAATCGTTCAAAGCTTTGCCGGGTTCTAAGCCCATATAGGTCAAGGCGCGCTCAATGGCAGTGCGCTTGTTAGCGTCTTTTTCTTTGTCGGGGTCAGGCACGCGACCGTCGATGGATAAGACCATTTCAGGTGAGGTGCCCCATGTGACTTGGGGCAATATGTCAGCAGCATTCAACTCGACCGTCGCATCAAACTTAGCATCTGCATCGGAGTGCAAGGTTTTCCAATACGCCACGGCTTGGTCCCACTCGGCACCGCCTACAAACTTGCCTGTCGCCTTGTCCGTGCCGGGAGAAAGCAAACGTCCTTTGACGTACTCGATAGTTTTGTCGTCAACCGCCACCAAACCAGCACGCGCCCCGCCTTCTATGGCCATATTGCACAGCGTCATACGGCCTTCCATGCTTAGGCTACGAATCGCAGCGCCTGCGAACTCGATGGTGTAGCCCGTGCCGCCCGCAGTGCCGATCTTGCCAATGATGGCAAGCACGATGTCTTTGGCAGTGACGCCTTTGTGCATAGTGCCTTCGACCGACACGCGCATGTTTTTGGCTTTTTTAGCTAGCAGGGTTTGTGTCGCCATCACATGCTCGACCTCTGAAGTGCCGATACCGTGTGCCAACGCGCCAAAAGCGCCGTGGGTAGATGTGTGGCTGTCGCCGCACACCACGGTCATACCCGGCAAAGTGGCACCGTTTTCAGGGCCAATCACATGCACGATGCCTTGGCGTTTAGACAGGAATGGGAAAAACGCAGCAGCACCAAATTCTTTGATGTTGGCGTCCAAAGTAGTCACTTGTTCTTTGCTGATGGGGTCGGTAATGCCGTCGTAACCCAACTCCCAGCCAGTGGTGGGTGTGTTGTGATCCGCAGTGGCAACGATGGAACTGACGCGCCAAACTTTGCGTCCGGCTTGGCGAATGCCTTCGAAAGCTTGGGGGCTGGTGACCTCGTGCACCAGATGGCGGTCTATGTACAGGATGGCAGTGCCGTCTTCTTCGGTGTGGACGACGTGTTCGTCCCAAATCTTGTCATACAGGGTGCGGGGCATGGGGTCTTCCTCGTGAGCAACTTCCCATTTTACGCGGGAGGATTGCGCTAGCACTAACTAGCAGAGCTTCTAAGTCACTTGCGTTTTTGCAGTTCTAGGCAACAACTGCCGCCAAGACCAATTATTTGCCCGCACCGTTAGCCAACTTAAGCTGAGCAGCAAAGTTCCACCGTGTAAGGTGAATAAAAACACCAACCACTGGATCTTGCCGTCGTTCACCAAAGCTTGTCCGAGGTTGATGAAGTTGGTGTAGGTCAAAAACATCAGCATCGCCAACGCCAAGTTGCCGCCGCGTCCCACGCGTGGGTTGGCGCTGGTAATGGCCAAGGCAATCACCATCAGGTTAAAGGTGGACGCAATCAGGCCGACGCGCCAACTGAACTCGCCCATGTTGGAAGGCGTAGGGTTTTGCAGCAAAACGACGGTGGGGATGGACCGTGTGGAGGGTAGGGCGATGGTTTCGCTGTCTTCATCGGTACGTGTTCCGTAGACTTTGAATTCGCTGACCTTCATCTCTACTTGTCCAAGTCCTTGTTCTACACGCTGGCCAGTCTCCAGCATCAAGAACCGGTCTTCGCCGATCATCTCAATCTGTCCACTGTGCGATGAGGTCATAGATTGTTTGCCGTGGTCAGTGGCCGAAATAAAAACATTCTTTCCCTGCTTGTTTTGCACGCTCGATTTGTCGATAAAAAACACCCGCAAACCATTCGCTGATTCTTGAAATTGTCCAGGGGCAACACGTTCTAAATCACCGCGTCGCTCAAAGCGTTCTTTCAAATCGGTGGTTTGTCTGTTGGACCAGGGCCAAACAAAAATCACCAGCACAAAAACAACAATTAACGTGGGCCAAGTGAACTGAATGATGGGGCGCACAAACGACCACATGCTTTGCCCACTCGAGAGCCAAATCACCATTTCGCTTTCCATATACATGCGCGAAATCGTGCCTACGGTAGCAATAAACAAACTCAGCGTGAGTACCGTGGGCATCTGGCCAATCAAGTTGTAACCCATGATCAAACCGATTTCGGTCGGATTGACCTTGCCCGCTGAAGCTTGACCCAAGATGCGGATCAATATCATCGTCATCACAATCGTGACCAACACCACCAAGGTGGCGCCAAAACTACGGGCCAGCTCTTTGCGAAGTGATTTTTGAAACAACATACGGGCGTGGCTGATTAAGGGGTAATCCACCAAGCAGTGAAATGAAAAGCGCCATCGGGCAATTTATCAGCGTCGATTCGTCTTGCAAATTGCGCATGCGGATAATGCGCTAACACCTCGGCTTGGCTAGCTTGCGTCACCAAAAGTACGCGTTGTTGAGGGGTCTTAGTCAAAGGAAAACGTTGTTCAAAATGGTTTTGTGGCGAGTCGCTACGTTGCCACCCAAGGGCGGCACCAGCAGGCAAGTGTAGAACCGCTTGTCCGATTGACAACATGCCCCTGTCGTCTGATGCAATTCGCCATTCTTCTTGTGGCATGGCCTCTGTCAGCGTGCTCTTGACCGCGTCAATGGTATCTGGCCAATTACGCAGTGCCCAATAGGGGTCTGTATGCGCGGAAGGGGTGATCCCCAAAGGTTTAGCGACTAAGGTTTCAAAATGGTAAAGAACCGCACCAAGAACCAAATTCATCACCAAGGTTAGTGCCAATGCGGGTTTGCCAAAAAACCCTTTTCGAGTCCATAAAAACACCACACTAGCCACTGTCAAAGCCACATAAGCAGGCGACGCCCAATTAGCATGGGCGCGTGCGAGCAATGCCTGAGCAGATATCACTAACAACATAGGCAACGTAAAACAAAACAACAACCATGCGTCTGCATGGGTGCGCCACTCTTTGCGAGTCAACCACATCGCAAACGCAATTACTAAAAACGGTCCTCCGACAACTAGTTGCGCGGCTTCAAACTCTAATAAAGACTGCCAGTTCAATCCGTAGCCATTACCCCCATGCGAAATACCAGCCGTATGAGAAAACGTTGGCATCTGGTTCGCCAAATTCCAAGCAATATTCGGAGCGAAGACGATCAATGCCACGAATGCACTGAGGTAGGCCCAAGGTTTCTTAAATTGCGCACGCCATTGCGGATGCAAAAGCGTTAGCACGATAGACAGGCCAATCACCGCCATCGAGTACTTGGCCAACATACCAAGCCCTGTAAAGATACCTAAAACAACCCAAGCCCACTGTTTGCCATGCAGCGCTTCTAACAAACTCCACATCGCAGCGGCCCAGCACAACAAAAGCAAGGCATCTGTTGTTGCAGCAATGCCGTAAAACATACCCAAAGGTAAGGTGGCAAACAAAACGGCTGCACATGCAGCAGCCCATGCATTTTTAGCGATGCGCCATGTCAACAGCCCCACGATAGCGCTGGTCATAGAGAAGCTCAGCAATGCAACGCTACGCACACAACCTGTTGACTCGCCACAAACCCACCGCGCAGCACCAATCGCCCATGCAATAAAAGGTGGCTTGGTCCAATAGCCCCAATCAGGGGTTTTAGACCACGCCACGTAATACGCTTCGTCGATGGAAAACGGCAATGCGCTCGCCACAAAAAAGCGCCAGACGGCAAGCGCTACAAGGCAGCAAACAGTTAAAGCAATGGCAGGGCGCGTAGCTTGCATCAAGTTAGCGGGGCAAATGCCACCCTTCATTCGCTGCAGGCATTGGCGTTTCACGCGCCAGGTAGGACTTGCTATTGCCCGATTCAAACAACACACGCACCAGCACCTCGGCCAAGATGCCAGTCGTCAACATTTGCACGCCAGCAATCACCAAGAAGAAGCCTCCAAATAACAAAGGTCGCGTACCAATGTCTTCGCCCAGATAAAACTTAACGAAAGAGAGATAGGTCAAGATGAAAGAGCCAGCACCCAATAAGCTCAAACCAATCCCGCCAAAAAAGTGTCCCGGCCTGGCCCGATAGCGCATAAAGAAATACACGAAAAACAAATCAAGCAAAACACGAAAGGTGCGTGAAATCCCGTATTTAGATACGCCATGGATACGTGGATGGTGCGTCACCACTTCTTGTGCGATGCGCTTGCTCGACGTCACGGTAGACAGCCAAGCAGGGATAAAACGGTGCATCTCGCCATACAAACGCACACGCTTTAAGGTGCTGGCGCGAAACACTTTGAGGCTACATCCATTGTCTTTGAGTGCGATGCCCGTCATGCGCGCGATCAATGCATTCGCAATTTGCGATGGAATCTTGCGCATCACCATATTGTCTTTACGATCTTTGCGCCAACCTGCGACTAAATCGAGTTCTTCGTTCAATAGTCTGGCCACCATGCGCGGGATATCGACGGGGTCATTTTGCAAGTCGCCGTCCATGGTCACGATCACATCTGCCCGTGCAGCGTCTATGCCCGCTTGCATGGCGGCAGTTTGTTTGAAGTTTCGTGCGAGTTCTACCAAACGTACAAATCCATTGCTTTGTTTGACGGCTAACTCAATCGCTTCGCGCGTGCCGTCGGTGCTGCCGTCGTCCACCAAGATCAATTCCCAAGGCCATGGATAGTCGCCTAAGCACTCTTCAACGCGTTTGACCAAAGGCGCCACATTCTCCATTTCGTTGTGCATAGGCACAACGATGGAGAGCGAATGGTCAGGCAATGGGGCAGTTGTAGACATAGAAGTAGATGGGTTCATGTATTGAGGCAGTTCATCAATGTATTTATGTAGAGATATCGGGTGGCGCTGAGGGTGTCAAGGCAGAAATAAGTCCAGCAATGGCTGCGCAACTCAAAGCGCAGACAAGTACCACCAAGTGAACCATCAGTGCAGTGCGCAATCCTACCGACCATTCCACTCCCCAAGGCAACATGGCTGCGGCACTAGCGGCCTCATAGCTACCAATGCCTGCAACGCCTTGCAAAGGTGTCACAGCAGCCAGTTCAGCGCCAAAAGTCCCTGCCAAGCCTGTTTGAAATCCAACCTGTAGCAATGCTGCAAACAGCATCGCTTGCACACTGAGTTTAATTAGCCAATTGGCCAAAGTGACCCACCAGCCTTCTGGAGAATGCGCATTAGATTCAGCTAATGCTTGTCTAAATCCATTGATATATTTCCATGGCCATTGGGTGAAAGGACTTGGTGAGGCGGCGCGACTCCATTTGGCGAATAAAAAAGCGGCAACTACTAATGCGAAGCTCATCAATACACGCACAAGTAATTCAATATCTGCAAGCACCCAAATCCCCAACATCAGCACCACACAAGCATCTTGAATGCGCAACCAGAGAAGCGATGCAGTAGCCCGTGTGAGCGAAATATCAAACCGACGGTTGAGCAACCATGGAAACGCTGCTTCACCAGATCGAAATGGCATCACATTGACCGATGCGTTATGCCAAAGCACTACCTGCAATGCTGCACCAAAACGCATTTTTGGAAATTGCTTGAACTCGCGACACACGCGCCAACCACGTAATAAGTATGTGAGGACCAAGCCAAAGATTGCTAAGGTAACAAGCGTCCAAGGCAACGCTAAAAAATCTTGTGCAAGGCTTGCTGGCATCTCATGGGTGAACCACCAGGCCAAAAAGACACAGCTGGTGGTCAGAGCAAGTAAAATTTTGATTAGCCGCACTGCAAGATTTTACGAAATTAGTGCGATAGCCCTTAAATACAGCCACTTCTCCCCAAGAAAGCGTGCATTGAAGCTCACCCCTATCCCCCTGCCCACGATAGAACACCTCTTTAGGGCAGACCTTTTGTGCTTTGTGGGATGTGTCGCTTTCTTTGTAGCAGTGCCTAACGCAGATGTGTGGGTGAGCCAACAATTCTTCACACCAGAACTTGGCTTTACCTTTGACAAGCACCCCATCGTTTTGTTTTCTTACGCACTCTTTGCGCAGATGCATTTTTGGGTGATTGGTGCTTTGTTGGTTTATCTGGCTTGGTCTTTTGCTAGTGGTTCTACAAAAAAAGTTTTAGTGAACTTATTACACAGGCGAATGGCCATATTTTTATTGGTAGTCCTCTTCGTGGGTCCTGGCCTCATAGTCAATGGCATATGGAAAGAACACTGGGGGCGGGCTAGACCACTTGAAGTGCAAAGCTTTGGTGGCGAGCGCCTGTACTCCCCTCCCATGCAACCTGCCCAAGAGTGCGATACCAATTGTTCTTTTGTCAGTGGCCATGCTGCCATGGGTTTTTATTGGCTCAGTTTGGCTTGGGTGTTAAAGCGCCGTTATTGGCTTTTAGTGGGTTTGGTATTGGGTTCTTTTGTAGGCTTGGGCCGTATCTTGCAAGGCAACCATTTTTTGAGTGACATCGTGTTCTCTTTTTGGACGGTGTATTTTTCGGCCTGTGTCATTGCAACTTGTTTTGGCCTGCACTTTCAAAAGAAAGAAGCCCCATGAAAATCATCCTGACGGGTGCCGCCGGCTTTATCGGCATGCACACCACCCAAAAACTTCTTGCGCGTGGTGACGAGGTGCTTGGTGTCGATAGCCTCAACACCTATTACGACCCTGCACTCAAACAAGACCGCTTAGCCGAATTACAAAAAGCAAGTAACTTTCAGTTCGCCAACTTAGACTTATCTGACGCAGCCAAGACACAAGCATTTTTTGAAAACTTCAAACCGCAACGCGTCATTCACTTAGCCGCACAACCGGGAGTGCGTTATTCCTTGAGCCATCCACAAACCTGTTTGCAAAACAACATCATGGCGTTTGGCAATGTGTTGGAAGCTTGTCGTCAGCATGCGGTGGAGCATTTGGTGTTTGCCAGTTCGTCTAGTGTCTATGGTTCGAACACCAAGATGCCCTACGCGCCATCAGACCCAGTCGACCATCCTTTGAGTTTGTATGCGGCCAGTAAAAAAGCCAATGAATTGATGGCGCATACCTATAGCCATGTGTATGGCATGCCCGTCACGGGCTTGCGCTATTTCACGGTCTATGGCCCATGGGGGCGCCCTGATATGGCGCCGTGGTTGTTCACGCGTGCCATTTTGAAGGGCGAACCTATCAAAGTGTTTAACCACGGACAGATGACGCGCGACTTCACGTTTGTGGACGATATTGCCCAAGGCACTGTGCGCGCACTCGATTGCGTAGCTACGGCTTCAGACACGTTTTCTAAAGAGCAGCCTTTACCAGATACCAGCCACGCACCGTATCGCATCCACAACATTGGCCATCAAACACCCGTGCCATTGATGGACTTTATTCATACCCTTGAAAACGCATTAGGTGTCAAAGCTGTTTTGAATTATTTACCCATGCAAGCGGGTGATGTGCCCAATACATCCGCTGATATGACAAGTTTGCAACACGTCACGGGTTACCAAGCGACGACCGATATTGCTGATGGTTTAGCGCAATGGGCCCATTGGTATCGCGAAACAGGGCATCGCTACCAAGCTTTTTAATTTTCCAGACAACGCACATTCAACGCGCTGTCATCAAATTTTCACGGTTTCGACTTTCTCACGTCATCTGTAAGCGAAAGAATTCTCCTGTTAACAAATGAATTCTCAAGCTTCCACACAAGGATGACACATGAAAGAACTGCCAAACCCCACAATGCCTTTGGCATTGATAGATATGCCTCGGGGGTCACTTCATCGACACGATTCTGAAAATCAAAAAAATAATCTCTCCAACCAAGCCCCATCCGCACGCCCCAGTCTGAGCGTTGAGTGGGCCAAGCACCAAGATGAGGTGCGCGAAGCGCAGCGCTTGCGTTACGACGTATTTGTCACTGAGATGGGCGCACGTCTCAAAGAGACTATTCCAAACCACGATATCGACCTGTTTGACGACTACTGCGAGCACTTGATAGTTCGTGACCAAACAACTAGCCAAGTGATTGGCACTTACCGCGTATTGACACCAGCGCAGGCCAAACGGATTGGCAGCACGTACTCAGATTTGGAATTTGATTTGACACGCTTGCGTACCTACCGTGAACGCATGGTGGAGTTGGGTCGCAGCTGTGTGCACCCTGAACATCGCCATGGTGGCGTGATCATGGCCTTGTGGGGCGCATTGGCTGAATTCATGGTGCGCAATAAGTTAGACGTGATGATCGGTTGCGCCAGTATTCCTATGTTGCACCAAGGCGTGGTCAGCGGCGAAGTGGCTGCAAGTATTTGGCACCAACTCAAGCAAACCCATTTGGCAGACATTGCGCACCAGGTCACGCCACGTCTTCCCTTGCCCGTTGAGCAGTGGGAAGTGAATGTGGCTTTTGAGCCGCCAGCCTTGATCAAAGGCTATTTGCGATTGGGCGCCAAAGTCTTGGGTGCTCCCGCTTGGGATCCAGACTTCAACACAGCAGATTTACCGATGTTGATGAAGATCCAAGATATGCCAACGCGCTACCGCAAACATTTCCTAGGTGCTTAATGCATTACAGATCCATCTTTATTTCCGATGTGCACTTAGGCACACCTGGTTGTCAAGCTGAAGAATTACTAGAATTTTTAAAAGAAAACGAAAGCGATTATTTGTATCTGGTCGGTGACATCATCGATGGATGGCAGTTACGCAGACGTTGGTTTTGGCCACAAGCGCACAACGACGTAGTGCAAAAGTTATTGCGCAGGGCGCGCAAAGGTTGCAAAGTGATTTATGTGCCTGGCAACCACGACGAATTCGCACGCGAATTCTTAAACCACCAATTTGGTGGCGTAGAAGTGGTCGAAGAAGCTATTCACCACACTGCGGATGGAAAACATCTGTGGGTCATCCATGGCGACTACTTTGACGCAGTCGTTCAGCAAGCCAAATGGTTGGCTTATGTAGGTGACTATCTCTATGAGTTCACGCTGAAAATGAATCGGTATTTGAATAATTTAAGAGGTCGTTTAGGTTTTCCGTATTGGTCTTTGTCTGCTTATCTCAAGCACAAAGTTAAAAAAGCCTTGAACTACATCACCGATTTTGAAGTGGCCGTTGCCCGTGAAGCCGCCAAGCATGGTTACCAAGGTGTGGTGTGCGGACACATTCACCGTGCAGAGATGCGTGAAATCGAAGGCGTTCTGTATTGCAATGATGGCGATTGGGTAGAAAGCCGAACAGCCTTGGTCGAGCACATGGATGGACGCTTAGAAATGATTCATTGGAAACCTGAGCTAGAAGCACAAACACAAGCTGCGTTGATACAAACCGCATGAAAATTGCATTGATAACGGATGCGTGGCAACCGCAAGTCAATGGGGTTGTCACCACTTTGGTAGAGCTCGTCGCGCATCTTGAGGAAGCCGGACACACCCTCCATGTGATTCAGCCCAATTTGTTTAAGACAAGACCTTGCCCAGGTTATGCGGGCATAGATTTGGCAGTACGTCCATTCAAGCAGTTACGCGAATTGATGGATGAATTTCAGCCCGAAGCAATCCATATTGCGACCGAAGGTCCATTAGGTTGGGCGGCACGCAAATACTGCTTACAAAGAAAGTTACCATTCACGACGGCTTTTCACACACGGTTTCCAGAGGTACTTCAAGCTGCATTGCGTTTGCCTTTGTTCTTAGGGTATGCCTTGTTTAGGTATTTCCATGCGCCTTCTGCTGGGGTCATGGTGCCGACCCAAGGCGTGAAGCGATTGTTAGAAAAGCGCGGTTTTAAAAACTTACGCCAATGGACGCATGGTGTTGATCTGGGATTGTTCCAATACGCATCGCACCCCGTGGAGCACGAGTATTTCAACGGCTTAGAAAGACCGATTGCGCTGTATGTAGGACGTGTGTCCTATGAAAAAAACATCGCTAGCTTTTTATCGATGCCGTGGCAAGGTAGCAAGGTGGTGTGTGGCGTGGGACCTCTTGAAGCAGACTTAAAACAAAAATTCGATGGCGTGCGTTGGTTGGGGGTTTTGCCACGCGACGTGCTGTCAAAAGTCTATGCGGCTGCAGATGTATTTACTTTCCCAAGCCGCCATGAAACCTTTGGCTTGGTGATGTTGGAAGCCATGGCTTGTGGCACGCCTGTCGCCGCATATCCAGTAGACGGACCTCTAGAGGTGTTGCGCGATCCCTTACACGGCGACCATATCGATCAAAGACAGGGCGGTGTTTTGGGTGAAGACTTGTCGCAAGCCAGCCTTGCAGCTCTGAAAATTCCAAGGCAAGAAGCCTATGCGCAAGCACAAACCTTCAGTTGGAGAGAATCTACGCGTTTATTCGAGAGCCATTTGGTGCGATTGAGCCATTAGCGGCAACCAAGAGCCTGTTACTGACAGGTGAGCATTAAAGCGGGAGATAAGGCCTAACCAACTCCGCCAAAGCAGCAAGCCATATCCCCAAGCTGAGAACAATACTCAGTAAAACTGCCGCGCTACCCAAATCTTTGCAGCGTTTAGACAAGTCATGCCACTGCGGCCCGATGCGATCAATCGCAGACTCGAGTCCCGTGTTGAGTAATTCGACAATCAGCACGATCATCACCGAACCTGTTAGCAGTGCAATTTCCACCCAAGACTGTCCAATAAAAAAGGCCAGAGGAATCATCACAATGCACAAATAAGCCTCTTGTCTAAATGCTGGTTCATTCATGCCCGCTTTCAGACCTTGCAAGGAGTATCCAAAGGCGTGCACGATGCGATTGAGTCCACGTCTTTGTTTTTGAAGGTTGATGTGTTCGTTATTCACTAGGTAGATTTAATAAATAGGTTTGCGAGAGTGGGGCACTTTTTATGGGGTTTGCAGGCGGTACAAATGAAAACCTTGGTATATGCAAGACCTGTCTTTATTACCCAGTGCATCGGATTGTGCATGGTCTCTTACCCACTTGCCTTTTAGTAAACCAGTGAAACATTTTTCTACGGGTGACTCAACATTCGCGGATCTAAAAATAACCCTCGCGTCTGGCCGAGCGACGCGCGTTATTTCAGTCCATAAGGCAGTGATGTCTTCATGAGACATCCAATCTTGGGTATCTAATAAAACTGCGGCATCCAAGCTGTTGTGTTCCATGCGCGAAATGGCATCACGGATATTGCTTTGTTCTACGCTGATCTTGTGCGCATTGGCTTTCATGGCGTCGTAGTGTTCCCGCATCAAATAGGGTGGCAACGCACTATTTTCTGTATGGTCATAGCATCTGCCAAAAGCTTGCCAAGCAAAGTAGTTGTCTTTGGGCGTTGAAATAGTTGCCAGTCTTCTGGCGCGCGCTTTGATGATCGCTGCAATATCTTCTGGCGATTTTTCATAAAAAGCATGTTGCTGGCTTGGAGGAATACCTAGGTTGTAAAGTGCAAAAGGGCTGCTGATAAGTTTTGAGACCAAGCGCGAATCAAAAATTTTGGCGACTTTCTCGTCAAACCATTTCTCTTGTTCCTGCAAAGATTCCAAACGCAGCAATTCAGACAGGTTGACCTTGTGCAACTTAGCGCTCCAATGGAAGATGCCAATAATTTGTCCAAGCAAGCCATATTTATAAAAGCCTTTGGCAAACATTCGAATACGCCTAAAGCCAATTGGCCCGCCCTCCCAATACTGACGGCTATCTGCATCCAAGTTGGGAGCAATCAGGCTGTTGTAAATGCGAACATTGCTAGACGCGTGTGCAACGCCTAGAAATTGAAAATATTCTTCGTAATTAGGCAGTGCTTTGAGTGCAGCGATTTTGAGTTTGACCAGGGACACATGCGCATGGTTGAGGTCTACCGCAGTCACCTTTGCAGGACTGTGGATCAAATAAGAAAGTGCATTGCAGCCGCCCGATGCAACCGTGATCACATGGTCGTTACTTCCTAGTTGCAGTGCTTGCATATCTACAACCGGGTCTTCCCAGATCTGGGTGTAGACCAAGCGGCGAAACCACAGAGCGATGATTCGCTCTTTCAATGTCGACTTAGAACCATTGCCATAAACCGCCTTAGATCGCAGTTTTTTAGTAGTGGGTTTGGCAGTGTTTAGCGGGGTAATGGACTGAGAAATTTCCATTGTTTTCCTTCACAGCAACAACATTTTCATCATGCCTAGAAGAAATGAAAATTTAGTGAACCTTTAAAGTCAATCGTATGACTAGGTGGGTGTGTTGAATATGGCCTTACCCACTTGCAGATGCGTTCCTTCTTCCATACCGGCAGCAAAACTAAACCCTTTTGGAACAAACACCAAAATAGTAGATCCATGCTCAAACCAACCTAACTCTTGTCCTTTATCAAAATTCAGATCGCAGGCAAATGTTTCGGCGCCTTTGTAGCGTGAATGAAATACGGTATCGATCCCGTGGATACGAATACTCGCTACCAAGATGGCGGCCACTGGCACTAAGGCGATACGGTATTTGCCATTTTGAATTTGCATATCTAAAAATGCGCGTTCATTTTTACAAAAGAGTTTTTCGACGCGTTTTAAGGCAATCGGGTTCACATTCCATGTGTCGCCACTGAAATAACGTATGTGCTTGATGGAGCCAGGGTAGGGCGCATGAAATCGGTGGTACATCGCCGATGTAATGCGTATCGTCATGAACAAACCGTCTTGCCATTCGGTTGCAGATTCATGGGGCCCTAGCAGTTCGGCAAGACTGTAGGGATAGCCCTTTGCTTGGTAAACCTGCCCATCCACAATTTGTCCCATCGCACCCACGATACCGTCACAAGGGCTCACAAATGCAGTTGCATTGCTGTCAATAGTTCTGGCGCCAGGTTGAAGTTCACGGATAAATAAATCATGCAAACTAGTGAACGCCTGTTTCTTGGCCTCAGACAAATCTATATCGGTGAAGAGCTTCCAAGCCGCGATAGAAACATCTCTAATCCAAGGGGTTTCAATTTTGCTAAACCATCCCATGAAATGCGTCAATGTCAGGCGGGGTATTCGGTTTGTTAAAAGAAAATTAATATCCTCTTGGCTAGATATTTTTCTAAAAATTTGTTGGATCGTCATAATTTCTTCATTGAAAAGTCATACAAATGAGGGGTAGGAGAATTTAACTTATGTTTCAAGATATTTCGGATGTCATGTTTGTGGCCTTGTATGTATTTTTGGGTGCGTGGCTAGTTCTGCGCATCAAACAAAGGCTGGAGCTTTCTTTGGCCAAGCAGCCCGGTTTGGGTGGCCATTTGCGTTGGGCCAAGCGCATCGCTGGTTGGTTGCCTAGCTATTCTTATTCGCAGGATGTGTGGTTCTCTACCGACCACGCACCGTCTGAAATTGCTAACTTGCGTAAATCTGCACTGACGACCTTGGGCAACAGAATGCGCGATAAAGCGCCGCTTACTTTGGCGCATACCCAAGAGGTCAAGCCCATGATCTCTGACTTGCAGTTCATCAGCCAATACCGTGTTCCCTTCCAATTCAAAGATGTCTTGTCTAAGTACATGCAGCTCGGTAGTTTTTGGAAATCGAGCGACGGTGTTTATTTGAATGACATGGACGGCAACCGCTACATCGACGTCACAGGTTCCTATGGCGTGAATTTGTTGGGACAAGATTTTTATAAAGAATGCGTAGAAGAAGGCGTTGCCCTGGTCAAAGACTTGGGCCCTGTCTTGGGTTCTTACCATCCCTGTGTTTTGGAAAACGTTCAGCGCTTGTGTGCCATCTCGAATAAAGACGAAGTGTCTTTCCACATGTCTGGCACCGAGGCCGTTATGCAAGCCGTGCGATTGGCCCGCTACCACACGGGCAAGCGCAAATTGGTGCGATTTGCGGGTGCGTACCACGGTTGGTGGGACGACGTGCAACCTGGCCCTGGCAATCCGATGCCTCCGTCGGACGACACCTTGACATTGCGCGACACGCACGCATCGACCTTGCGCGTATTGAACCACCGCAACGATATTGCTTGTGTGTTGATCAATCCTCTGCAGGGCTTGCATCCTAGCCAAGCGGCACCGACAGACTCGACCTTGGTCGATGGCAAGCGTTTCGCTAATTTTGATAGGCAAGCCTATACAGCGTGGTTGCAACAATTGCGCGAAGTTTGTACCCGCAAAGGTATCGCTTTGATATTTGATGAAGTCTTCTTGGGATTTCGATTGGCCAAGGGCGGAGCCCAAGCGTATTTTGGAATCGATGCAGATTTGGTCACTTACGGCAAGACACTGGGTGGCGGACTGCCAGTAGGTGTCATCTGCGGGAAAAAACAATGGATGAAGCGATTCAATGATGAAAAGCCAGTTCAGGTTTGTTTTGCGCGTGGCACATTCAATGCCAGCCCCTATGTGATGGGAAGCATGAACGTTTTCTTGAAGCGACTCGAGACGCCAGCGGTGCAAAGTTTGTATGACAACTTGGACGCTACTTGGGAAAGAAGACTCATTGAAATGAACCAACGACTGGCTGATGAAAAACTGCCAGTCCGAATGGCAGGAATGTCCACGGTTTGGACGGTCTTGTACCAAAAGCCAAGTCGGTATAACTGGTTGCTTCAATATTATTTGCGTGACCAAGGCATTGCTCTGAGCTGGATAGGAACGGGCCGCATGATATTTAGTTTGAATTTCACGCAAGCCGACTTCCAATCATTCGTAGAGCAATTTGTTCAAGCTGCCCACCACATGGAAAAAGACCAGTGGTGGTGGGTGCCTGAAGGTCAAACCAATCAAAAAGTCAGACGTGCAATTTTGAAAGAAGTGCTGAGAGAAAAGCTCACTTAAATTTAGTGGCTTTTCACGTGCACCATAGGATCGATTAACTCACCACGCATTACGTAGTAAAACGATTTGTAATACAACTTGATGTCGTGGAATGGGTCAGTGATGATTTTGAAAGCCCAAGCCAAACCGGCTTGGAGGTTTTCCTTAGCCCAGAGTTGCATGACACGAAAAACCAAACCTGCAATACCTAAAAATAACCAAGCAATACCTGTCATACGAATTGGTGTGTCTTCATAAGCTTCAGGAACAGCCCATGTTAGGTACTGTGGCATGAAGTAAGCGGTAACGGGAATCAAACCACAGACTGTGAGCAACACAACTTTGCGTTGTAAGTTGTAGCCTACTTTGATCTCTTCTTTGTGCTCATGCGTAGCTTGGTTGACTTCATCAAACCCTTTGGGTTCAAAAAAGAAGTGACCAATTTGGCGTGTAGTCATGGAAACCAGCCAAGCAATCAAGCCAGCCATTACGGGGTCGATGAATAAATAGACATACGAGACCAAAAATGAAATCGCGCTGATCAAATGGAGAGACTGGTTGATACGGCTGTGGTGGTAATAACGGTGGTCATCCCAGCGTTGGATTCTGAGAGTTTCGAAAAAATCTTGCATGTGGATCTCCTCTGGCAAGTGTTGGTAAGACTTGTGTGCTGACAAAGTTTTGTCGGCACTTCAAGTGCATGCCGAACTATGCGCAATCAAGATGAAAATTTGATGACACCTCATCTTTAAAAAGTCATATTTATTTCATCAAACTGTTGCAATCACAGGTCATAGTATTGAATATGAACGCTCTAGAAATCCGCCATTTGTATCCTGCAATAAATACTAAAACTCCCTTGCATATTGCTGTTGTAACGGAAACCTATCCACCTGACATCAATGGTGTGGCGCATACGCTTTCAAAAATTGTGCAAGCGCTGACATCGAACGGTCACACAGTCTGCTTAGTGCGTCCTCGCCATGCATTGCATGATTTTCCGAAAAACAAAGATAACTTTAGCGAATACTTGGTTCAAGGATTCCCCATTCCTTTCTATAAACAGTTGCGTATGGGCTTGCCCGCCAAAAAGGTCTTAACTCGGCTTTGGACAGAAGCGAGGCCGGATGTAGTGCACATCGCCACTGAAGGCCCCTTAGGATGGTCAGCATTGAAGGCGGCGCAAAGCCTCAACATCCCAGTGAGTACCGACTTTAGAACCAATTTCCACACCTATAGCGAACATTACGGCGTGGGTTGGTTGGGTGGAATCATCATGGGTTATTTGCGCAGATTTCATAACGCCGCAAACAGCACCATGGTGCCCACCAGCCAACTGCGCAACGAGTTGCTAAGCGCAGGCTTCGAGAAATTACACGTGGTTCAGCGCGGGGTAGACACACATGTGTTCTCACCCATGAAGCGTTCCAATGCCTTGCGAGCCGCATGGGGTGCTACAAAAGCCACCACCGTAGCGATATGTGTTTCACGCTTGGCTGCAGAGAAGAACCTCCACTTGGTCATACGCGCTTTCCATGCGCTCAAGCTCAAGCAACCTGACTCTAAATTGGTATTTGTTGGCGATGGTCCTATGCTGGAGCAGCTTAAATTGGATGCACCTGATGTCATATTTGCTGGATTTAGAACCGGCGAAGATTTAGCTACACACTACGCTAGCGCCGATATGTTTATGTTTGCCAGTTTGACTGAAACTTTTGGCAATGTAACGATTGAGGCCATGGCCAGTGGTTTACCGATTGTTGCTTTCAACCATGCTGCAGCTGGCGAAATTATTGAATCTGGCTTAAATGGGCTATTGGCAAATTCCAACGATGAAGCAGGCTTTATGGATGCCTCTATCCAACTGGGCCAAGATTCAAATATGCGCTCAATCTGTGCGCTTGGTGCCAGAGAGAAAGCGCTTCAATTCAGTTGGGAATCCATTGTGAAAAAGACGGAAGACGTTTTGTATGGCGTTTGCACCACCGAGAAATCAGTTCACTAGCTAGCTTTTTTCATTGGTTTTTTTAAGCGTAATCTTTCAATGTGTTTCAAGGACACATAGGTGAGAGCACCCACCAAGGCGGATCCCAGAAGAAATGAACCGTAGGCAATAGGCCAAGGCGTGCCTTCGGTCATCATTGAAAACTCAGACATGCCACCAATTCCAGCCAAGATATTGATGGGCATAAAGACAACGCTAAATACCGTCAGTTGGTTCACGCGCTTGTTCTGGTTGATATTGATGAAACCAATCGTGGCGTCCATCAAGAAGTTGATCTTGTCAAATAAAAAAGCAGTGTGGCTGTTGAGAGACTCAATATTGCGCAAAATTTGCTTGGAATCAGAAATCTGATCTGTGGTTAAAAGACGGCCGCGCATCAAAAAACTCAGAGCGCGTTGCGTATCCAAAATATTGCTACGAATGCGTCCGTTTTGGTCTTCTTCTTCAGCAATATCCGCAAGAATGCTGGCAGCTTCTTGGTCGGTAATTGCTTCGCTTAATACATGGCGTCCAACAACACCAAGCTTGACATAAATATTTTCTAGCGTGTCCGCAGATACCTCAACGTCGGCACCATACAAATCTAAAAGCAAATCAATGGAGTCTGATACGTATCCAGGTTGAGCAAGGGCACGACGTCTTTGTAATCTAAAAACTGGCAGCTCTTCATTACGGATTGAAAACAACATACCCTTGTGCAAGATAAAAGCAACCGGTACGCTTTTAGAGTTGCCATCTTGATCATGTAAGAAATTTGAATGCAGATGGATATCATCGTTTTCTTCAACTTGAAAACGTGCGCTGACCTCAAGATTGGTTGCTTCTAGTGGATCAGGCAGCTCGACTCCAAAATGTGAGCCTACGAACATGCGCTCAGCTTTTGTTGGATTGATCAAGTCAATCCATACAGGTTTAGCGCCTTCCAAATCGTTTCTGCCCAGGATGGGAATATTTCGAAGACGACCTTCTTGCAACTCGTAAACATTGATTTTGCTATTTTGAAAATCTGGTTGACGGTCACCCGCTAACTCAAAGCGCCTTTTGTCGCTCAACTCCCAAAGCAGATCATTTTCTCTTTCCTTTGGAATTCTCATCCAAAGTTTTAAAGCATCTGCCAGAGGTAACGCATCAAGGTGCCCACCTAGCTCGGTTGTGCTTTGCGTTGCAATGTAATTTTGAAGTTCTACGCTATGTTGTTTTTGAACCAGTGATTCAATCACTTCATGCTTTTGCATATTTTGATTTTGAACCATGCTTCCAATCAACTTTTGCTTATTTAAGATGCCGACCAACTGTTTTAGGGACATTCGAATGCCAAGTTATAGAAGCCTCTTAGCATTAAAAGGAGGCCAAATACATGATTAATTTGTCAATGTGCTGGCGTAGTAAGCCGCAGCAAAAGTTTTGGATTTACCCATATAGTGCCTGTCAATACGCCATTCTTTCAATACGTCGATGGCGAGATCAAATTCTTCAGGGGGCAGTTCGTATAAGTCTTTGATATGAAAATCATCGTTTGACTCCAGAGAGAGAATCAAGTGCGTGAGGATTTTGGCAAAAGGCGTGGTGATATCTTTTTCAATTATTTTTTCAGCTTTTTTGATGGCTCTCATGGGAGTCCTCTTGTAAGAAAATTAACGATTTATAGAGAAATAAATTCTTGGTGGACTCTGCGCGGATCGAACACGCGACCAAAGGATTAAGAGTTCTCTGCTCTACCAACTGAGCTAAAAGCCCAAACACGAGATTATTTTCACACATTTTTTCAATTAAAAATGTAGTCGAAAAAAAACTTACTTTTTGAATTAACGCAGATCTACTTTAGATGCTTGTCTTGACTGACCTGATGTCTCTTTTTTT
>Ga0209189_1000336_pt1 | contig 39930 bp, 28 predicted proteins | sample C_130820_EF_Meta_FD_187308 | JGI IMG/M metagenome (GOLD analysis project Ga0209189, IMG submission 187308) | Freshwater microbial communities from Lake Croche, Canada to study carbon cycling - C_130820_EF_MetaG (SPAdes) (version 3) | ecosystem: Environmental > Aquatic > Freshwater > Lake...
CCGAGCACCGCAGACCCGATCGACACGTAGGTCTGGAGCGACTGGTTCTTGGCCTCGGCCTTCTCGCGTTCCACCTTCTGCCGCGCCCGCTCGATGCGGTCGGCGAGCGCCGCGATCTTCTGGGCGTAGCGGCCGCGCACGTCGTCGAGCTGCTCGTCGCGCCACTCCTTGGCACGCTGGGCGATCCGCAGGCGGAAGTCGGTTTCCGACTCGCCCGGCCGCGACACGGCGTCGATCTCCGGGGCCGAAAACACGACGAGCTTCGCGGTGCGGGCGAGGTGTCCCTTGAGCGCGGTGGCGAGCGCGGCGTAGCCCTTCGGGCCGGCGAGCGCGGAGGGCAGGCTCGCGAACGACCCAGCGCGCGGCGCGGGCTCCACCTCCGGCGGCTCCGGCAGCGTTTCCGCCGGCTCCCAGGCCGACTCGCCGACCGAGTCTCCGGCCGGCGCCAGGCAGATCACCTCCCGGTCCACGTCGATCCTCGCGGCCGCCTTGGCGTAGCGGACCCGGGCCCGGCCGAGGATGGCGGGCTCGTACCGCACCGTCGCGTCGGGGCCGACCGGCCGCCGGGGCGGAAAGAAGACCTCGCGCACGCCCGGCGGCAGGATCGGCCGCGGCCCGCCGGACAGGCCGCCGTCGTCCGGCCGCTCGAGGATGACCGGTGGCTGGGCCGCCGGTGCCGCGTCACCCGTGGTGAGCCGCCGGATCTCCTCGCGCAGGAGCGGGCCGCGCAGGTAGGCGAGCGTCCACCGGGTCTGGAACACCGTCTCCTCGTCGTCGTGCACGCTGTGCAGGAGGAACATCCGCTGTTCGAGCCCGGAGAGGAGCTTGTCGAGCCGGTTGCGGTCGAACGACCGACCCGCCGACGACGCCGCGCCTTCGAGGCCGTCGAGCACGCGGGCCTTGTCGCGGGCGGTCTGCAGCCGGCCGAGAAACCAGATGCCGGCGTTGGAGAGCCCCTTGTAGTCGAGATCGACCGGGTTCTGCGTGGCGAGCACGACGCCGAGGCCGAACGCCCGTGCCTGCTTCAAGAGCGTGAGGATCGGTCCCTTGCTCGGCGGGTTGGCGGTCGGCGGCACGTAGCCGAAGACCTCGTCCATGAGGAACAGCGCCTTGAGCGACGACGTGCCCCCCTGCGACCGCATCCACGCCACGGCCTGCCCGGCGAGCAGCGTGACGAACGCCATCCGCTGGGAGTCGTTGAGGTGCGCGATCGACACCACGCTCACCCTCGGCTTGCCCTCGGCCGTCCACAGGAGCCGGCCCACGTCGAGCGGTTCGCCGGAGAGCCAGGCCTCGAAGCCGGGGGCCGCCGCGACGGTGTTGAGCCGGCCGGCGAGCTGAAACCGCTCGCCCGCGGGATAGAAGTTTTCGAGGTCGAGGAATCCGACCCGCTCCACCGGCGGCGCGGGGATCGCCCGCACGAGCGCCCCGAAATCGACCTTCTGCCCGCTCTTCCACAGGGCGTCCACGATCGCCGAGAGGAGCACGTGCTCCCGGCTGCGGCCCGGCTCGGCTTCGATGCCGGCCAGCGCGAGGATTCCCGACACGAGCGACTCGATCCGCTCGCGCCGCAGTTCGGGATCGGCGAGCACCGCGGCCGCCGGCGCCTCCAGGCTCTCGAGCATCGCGAGCGGCCGCCCGGCGCGGCTGCCCGGCGTGTACACGGCCATGTCCACGGCGGCCTTGAGCCGCGCGATCCGCTCGGGCGTCTGGCCGCTGGCCGCGAGACCGTCCTTCCACTTCGCGGCGGTGCGTTCCGCGAGCGCTTCGAGCGTGATGCCGTCGCGTTTCGCGGCGTCGGCCTCGACCCACGGCAGAAAGTCGGCCGGCGCGAGATCGGGGAACGCGAGGAGGAGGTTCGCGAGATCCCCCTTGGGATCGATCACGAGCGTGGGGATGCCGTCGAGGGCGGCCTCCTCGACGAGGTCGATGAGCAGGCCGGTCTTGCCGCTGCCGGTCATGCCGACGCAGACGGCGTGCGTCGTGAACCGCCGGGCATCGACGAGCAGGGGATCGGCACCCGCCTTGCCCGTTTTGGGATCGCACTTCCTGCCGAGGTAGAAGACGCCGAGGCCCTCGATGTCGATGGGCTCGGCGGGCGTCCGGGCGGTGGATTTCGGGACGGGCTTCGTCATGGCCCGCCGATTGTAGCCTCGGGCGGCGTCCCGGCGTGGGCGGCCGCGTCGCCCTCGGCCGTGACGCCGAGCAGCTGCTCGGCGGCCCGCTCGAGGGCGGTCACGAGCGGGGCGGGCCACAGGCCGAGTACGAACAGCGGCACGAGCATGCCCGTCAGGGCCACCCGCTCCCGCGGCAGGATCCGGTGCCGCGGGCCGTCCACCGCCGCCGGACCGCCGAAGACCATGAACCACCCGCGCACGATCGCGATCCCGGACAGCACCGTGGCGGCGATCACCATGCCACCGGACCGCAGCTGGTCGCCGAGGCTGCCGGAGACGATCAGGTCGTCGGCCACGAACGAGAGCGTGCCGGGCAGCCCGATGCTCGCCAGCCCGAACAGCAGAAACAGCACCGCGAGCGTCGGCGAGTCGCGGAAGCGTCCCTGGGGCGTCTGCAGCGAGAGGGGGCCGGCCCGGCTCTCGAGCGCCCAAGCCACCAGCCCGACCCCGGCGAGCGTGAGGCCGCTCGAGATCCACACGCAGAAGGCGCCGTTGAGCTCCATGGGCACCTTGCCGGCCAGACCGGCGAGGACGAGCGCCGACTGGCCGAAGGCCAGCGTGCCGATCAGCCCACGGAGGTCGCGCTGCACCACGGCCAACGCACCGCCGTACACCGCCGTGACCAGCGCCAGCTGCGAGAGCACGACCAGTTCCAGCGCCACGCCGTCGCCGTGGTCGGCATGGCCGATGAGGAGTCGGACGGCGGTGTAGGCGCCCACCTGCGGGACCGTGGCCACGATGGCGGTGGACATCGGCGCGCCGGAGAACAGCGCCGGATACCAGGAATGAAACGGCACGATCCCGTCGCGCACGAGCACCGCCAGCGCCACCAGCCACCCGCCCGTGTTGCCCACCCAGCCGCATCCCGGCTCCCACGGCGGATCGAGCAGCATCAGGACCGTGCCCGCCAGCATGCACGCGGTGGCCGACGACAACGCGAGCGCGAACACCCGTGCCGCCGGGCGACCGCCGGGGGTGTCGCGCGTGGCGAGCCAGGTGGGCACGGCGGTGAGGATCCAGAGCACGACGAGGAGCAGGGGATGGGCCGTCGCGAACAGGGCGAACGTGCCGCCCGCCGTGGCGAGCAACCGCGTCGTCGCGGTCTCGTCGAGGAACCGCCTCGGGGCGACGAGCGCCACCGCCAGCGCGATGAACGTCATGCAGGGCAGGAGCGCCGCCGTGATGCCGTCGATGTGGACGGCCGCGCCGCCCCCGAGCCGATCACCGAATTCCCACGCCGACCGCCCTCCCGTCAACATGATCCAGGCGATCGCATTGCTGGCGAGGAATGCCAGCCCCAGCGCCGCGACGGCCGGCGTCCGGGGGCTCGCCCGCGAGAGGCCCGCCAGCACGGCGACGGCCGCCACCAGCGGCGCTGCCACGATCAGGGCGACGAGGATCGCGACTTCCGTGCCCGTCACGAACGTGGTCATCGACGGGGCCCTCCGCCGAGCGTTTCCGGCGGTTCCCCGGCCAGCCAGGCGACCCACCGCCGCTCCATGCCGGCCAGTCGGTCGAGCAGCCGCCACAGCGGCCCCACGACGATCCGCGTCACGGCCATCTCCTCGAACCCGCGCTCCAGCGAGATCTGGTAGAGCACCCGCTGGAGCGGCCGGGGCAGCAGTTGCCGCAGCGACCATTCGCCCGCGCCCGGATGCCCGCCGAGGGCGGCCTCGAGTTCGTGGCGATCGTGCAGTGCCGACGGCGACCTGAGGATCTGCAGGCTGCGGAGGATCGCATGGCTGACGATGTGCACCAGCGCCACGACCCGCAGACCGAGGCCGATCTCCACGAAGATGATCCCGGCCTGCGTCATCGAGGCGTAGGCCAGCAGGCTCTTGAGGTCGGTCTGGACACGGCCCACGAAGGCCGCGTGCAACGCCGTGGAGACACCCACGAAGACCAGCACCGCCCGCGCCGCCGGCGCCGCGTCGAGCAGGGCTTCGCACCGCAGCAGGACGTAGGCCCCGGCGTGGATCGAGAGCGCGCCGTAGAAGATCGCGCTCGAGGGCGTGGGGCCCTCCATCGCCCGGGGCAGCCAGTTGGAAAACGGCACCTGGGCGCTCTTGCCCATCGCCGCGAACACCAGCAGGAGCGACACGGCGGTCGCGGTCGCGGCCGGCACCAGGCAGGTGGCGTCGGGCCAGGTGCCGGTGAACAGCCGCTGGAAGTCGCCCGAGCCGACCTCCCGGTGCACGAGCACGCCCGCCGTCAGCAGGCCGACGTCGCAGATCCGGTAGGTGACGAAGGCCCGCAGCGCCGCCTTCACGGCGTTGGCCCGCTCGTGGAAGAAGCCGATCAGGAGCGTGGACGAGATGCCGACGAACTCCCAGCCTGCGAAGAGCACGTCGATGCTGCCGGCCAGCACCATCAGATTCATGCCGGTGCCGAACAGCGCCAGCAGCACGAAGAACCGGGTGAACCCGGGCTCGCGGTGCAGGTACTTTCCCGCGAAGGCGTTGACGAGCGCGCACAGCCCGGTCGAGAAGCAGACGTACGGCACGGAGAGACCGTCGGCCACGAGGTCGATCGTGGCCTCGTGGTGCCCGACGCCGAACCAGGTGCCGAGGTGCACGACCTCCGGTGCGAACGACCGTGTCGCGAGGACGGCGAGCATCGCCAGCCCCGCCACGAAGCCGGTCGTGAAACCGCCGCCGACGAGCCGCGTGGTCGTGCGCTCCGTGAGCGGCCGCCCGAGCAGCGCGGGCAGCCCGATGGCGACGAGCGTCGCGAGGGGGGCCGCCAACTGGGTGACCACGAGCAGGGAGACGACCGAATGCGCGGTGCCGCCGGCGGCCGCCGACGTCAGGAACGCCATCAGCGTCGCGACCGCGTTCATGCCTGCACCGCCTGACTCGGACCCGCGGCGAGCGCCGAGAGCACCCGGGCGGGCGGCAGATTCCCCCGCTGCCCGCCGTACCATTCGCGCGAGGTGCCGACGACCGCGATCCGGTCGATGCCCGAGGTGAACGGCACGAATCGACCGTGATCGAAGACCGCGATGCCGCCGCCGTCGGGATCCCAGGCCGCGACCTGCACCCAGCGGTTGAGCACCAGTCGCTTCACCACGGGCAGGCTTTCGACGGCCGCGAGGATGCGGTCCTGAGGCGCGTCGATCACGAGCAGGAGCCTGACCGGCTCGTGGATTTCGACCGTCTGCCACGGCAGGCCCGTGCGGAGATCGCTCGCGTGGCCGTCCATGACGCCGATCAGGCCGGTGATGTTGTGCGGCAGTTTGGTGCCGCAGCCGTAGCCGCGGGGATCGATGCAGGAAAACATGTACGCCAGATTGATGCCCGATCCGACCGGCCCCACGGCCGCCAGCGTCCGTGCGAGGATGGTCCCGTCGCCGTCCGCGGACGGGTCGTACGACACGAGGAAGGCCCGCCGGTCGAGGAACAACCCGCGCGTCCGCCACCGCCGGCCGATGACGCACACCGCGTTGGTGGCGTGGCCGTATTCGGGCCGCACCTGTGCGAGGTCGGCCGCCCGGCCCTCGACCCGGGCGAGCGCCTCCGGTGGCTCGATGTCGAGCGGCACCGAGTCGAACCTGCGGCACCGCTCGTGGGCGTCCTGGCGGCGGGCTTCCTCGCAGGCGTTCGCCACCGCGTCGAAATCGGCCCGGTGGGAGGCGGGCAGCTCGGCGACGTCGAAGAACTCGAGCCCGTCGGAACAGGTGTCCTGCATGGCCCCCACGAACACGGTGTCGGTCGGAATCTCGAGCCCGCCCGCCGCGAGCACCGCGCGCACGCGCGGGTCGTTCGCCATCAGGGCCAGGGCCCGCGCGTTGGGGCCGCCGCGGCCGCCACCGCACGCGCCGCAGTCGTAGGCGCTCTCGTGCGGATTGTTGAGGCTCGTCGAGGCGTGACCGATCACGACGACGAGCCGCGAGAAGCGGGACGTGAGGCCGATGTCCTCGAGCAGGCGGCGCACGAGGCCCGCCATCTCCTCGACGCTGAACCCGGCCCGAGTGCCGTCAGGGAGCGGGGCCTCGTCGATCCGCTCGATCGCCAACCGGGTCCTGATCTGGGGCCTGCCGAGCGCGCGGGCCTTGCGGTGGAGCGCGGCCGTCGCCCGCGGAAACGCCACCCTGGCCACGAGCGGCACGGCGGCCAGCGCGCCACCCACGGCGGTGAACAGCCCGCCGCGAAAGAGCGTGCGGCTGCCGCTCGAGACGGTGCCGAAGAGCTGGCCGAGTTGCCGCCGCACCCGCTGGCGATACTCATGTTCGGAGAGCGCCGACGGCTCCGGAACCTCGACCACCGTGTGGCTCGGCCGCATCACGATGGGGCACAGGGGCGTGGCATGCCAGTCGTCGATGCCGCGGTAGTACATCGGCACGGCGAAAAACCCCGCCGCGCCGTACGTTTCGCAGGCGGGATCGACCTCCTCGAGATGCCGCCGGAACGACTCGCACCGCTCGTCCATGCAGCACACGACCTGGGCCCGCGGCCGGTCGGACGGCGGTGGGCACGCGTGCTGCTGATGAGCCGCGAGGGCTTCGAGCGTTTCGACGCGGTGCCGCCGCTCGTAGGCGAGATGGAAGAGGCGGCGGCGGCGCACGGCGCCGAAGGCTTGGATCGTGGCCTCGAACTGCATCAGCTGATTTTCGTCGAGCACGCGCATGTCGTGCGGCGACAGGCCGACGATCTGCGCGGCCTGAAACAGGAGATAGGCCCGGGCCACGCTCCCGGCTCCGCGCTGCGGCGGATGCCGGTCGCGGAGTTCCGTCCAGAAGCCCGCGAGATCGCCGCTGCAGCCGAACCGCGGGGCGATCCACTGCGTGGCGAGGCGATCGAGCAGCAGCCTGAGCGCGAGGAAGTCCTCGAGGCGGGCCGGGACCGCCTCCACCGGCGCCCGGTCGGGCCGCTGCTCAAACTGCCGGATCATCCCGGCCCAGCCGCGCAGGGCGAGGATCGACGCCACGATCAATTCCGACTGCTGCTCCGGCGGGATGCCGAGCAGCCGGAGCTCTGCGACGATCACGTCGGTGGCGGACTTCCCGCGGACGGCGGCCAAGGCGCCGGGAAGTCGTCCGCTCCAAGGCTCGGTGGGGCCGAGGCGGATCGAGTAGAGATCGGCCACGGCCGCCAGCAACCCCCGCTGGCGTCCCGGCATCGGCCACGCGGCGACGCCCTGGTCGAGAAACGCGGCACACAACCGGATCAGGAACGGATGCACGAGGGCGTCGGTGTCGATCTCCGGGTCGAGCGCCGCGATCAGGTCGCGAAACCGCACGGGTGGGCGACGGCCGAAGACCGGGGCGCGGATCAGGGACACCGCCTCCACGCAGGCGTGCCACAGATCCGACAGCGGCTCGCGATCGATGGCGTCGCTCTCGGTCAGCGTCCACCGCACCGCCACGTCATCCTCCTGCCGGACAGGGTGCTGGAGGAGCGCGAGCAGGAGCGTCCGCAACTGGACCCGGCCGCCGGCGAGGGACTCGTCGCCGCGACCGCCGAGTTCGTCGTCGAGGACGGCCTCGAGGTCACCGATGCGGATGCGGCCGGCTGCCAGCTCCTCCCGATACCTCGATTCCGACAGGAAGGGCTCGGTGCCGTACAGGCCGGCCGCCTCGACGACCGCTTCCTCGAACGGCCTGTCCTCGAATCCCTGCAGAATGTTCTGCGCCACGAAGACGCCGATCGGGCCCTGCGTCGGCAGATAGCCGGCGGCCCGCTCGATGGCGCGGTGGATCTCCTCGACGCGGGCTGTCGTATCCATCGGGCGGCGTGCGGGAGCAGGGCGGGCGCTGGCGGGAACCGATCCGGGAGCCGTGAATCACGAGTATCGCACGGATCCGGCCCGAAGCGGCACACCAGTTCCCCGGCACGCCTTGCAATCCCGACAGTCGCCGCGCGAGACGGCCGGCGGCCGGGGATGCCCCCCGGGCCGCCGGCCGCGCGATCTGCCGAACGCCTTCGGCAACCGACCGGGAACGTCGCCGCGTGTCACGGGGGGCCGCCGCCTGCCGACACCCCGACACGGTGTCTCACCTCCGCCTCCTGTCGCGCACGCTGGGCACGGCGGAGAGCGTGAACACGATCACCTCCTCGCCGGTGGCGGTGCTGATGTCGTGGTGCACGCTCACCGGCTGGGTGCCCGTCACGTCGTGCACGAGTTTCTCGAGCAGCGGCCGGCCGGCGAGGACAAGATGGCTGCGGAGTTGCTTGAGCAGTTCGGCGCCGCGTCCGTTGCCCGCGGAATGCGACTCGATCAACCGCTGCTCGGCCGCCGTGAGCACGCCCTGCAGGTGGACGAAAAGCTTGTTTTCAATGAGATGCGTGTGGATGTCGCGCGGACCGCGGCCCATGTACTCCTGCTGGAACCGCGAAATGACGTCGCACACTGCGGCCTCCATCTCCCCCTGCGACTTGATGGTCCGACCATCGATCACGGCCGACTCCTCCACGCTCCGGACACCACCCACGAAACCCCACCTCGGTGGGGGTTGGCGTGGTGGTGATTTCGTCGTGATCGTCGGCGGTTCGTGAGCCTGCAGGGGGGCGCCGGAAAATTTTCCTTGCGTTCCCCATCTTGCCCAATATAATCCCGCTGTCGGATGATGGCGGATCGAAAAAACGCCAGAATTCGGCCTGAAACAAGAAAAACGGAAGACGAGTCGAGGGGCAGTCCGGCGTAAGTCCGGGTGGTCCGTCGCAGCGTAAGCCGGCGCGAGAGGGTGCCTTCGGGCGACCTCCCACGCCGGCTTTTTTTGTTTTTGTCCGCCCCCGGAGACCGCCTCCGGGGCGCGGAACGAAACATGCGACGAAGCGAATGCCAGGCATGCACGAACGCGGCGACACCATCGACCCAGCGAGGCTCCCCCCGATGTCGATCCTGCTTCATCAGCGGTTCAATTCCGACCCCCTGACATCCAGCGACGCCCCGTCGGCCCACCTGGCGCGTCGGGTGGCCCGAGCCATCGGAGCCTTCGAGCACGTGCTCCTCGGACGGGCTCCCCACAGCGTCATGGTGGTCGCCAGCGGCGACCGCGTCGTGGTCAGCCTGCACGGCTCGTTCTCGCCGCTGGAGCGACAGTTGGCGACCGACTCGGGCGGCTTCCGCCGCGTGGAAGACTTCCACCACGACGTGTTCGAGTCGTCGCACGAGGCGCTCGTGCACCACGTCCGCCGGAGCACCGGCGTCGGACTCGACGCCGGGCTCGTGCACGTCGACGCGGCGACATGCAGCGTCATCAAGACATTCACGACCGAATCGTCCGTGGAGCTGTTGCTCCTCGGACAGGGGCTGCCGGCACTGGGAGTGCCCGTGAACGCCCATCTGCACGCCAATGGAGCGGCCGGCACAGGAGCCGACCGCAGCTGAGCTGTTGTTTCCGGGAGGGACCCTCAACCATGAAGAGGTGAACCATGTTGGTGCTGACGAGAAAGAACCGCGAGAGCATCGTGATCGGGCGACCCGAGGACCAGGAAGTGATGCTCGAAATCACGATCCTCGACATCGAGGGCGGCCGCGTGCGGCTCGGCTTCGAAGCCGACACGAAGATGCCGATCCATCGCCGCGAAGTCTGGGACCGCATCTGCAACGGCAACGGCAACGGCCAAGCCCAGCGGGACGCAACCAGGCCCGCCGCGACGCCGACCGTGCGCCCCGCCGCACTGCCAGCCACCCGGATGGAAGCCGGCCCCCGGCAATCGTGAGCGGGGAGCGGACACCGATGAAATCTCAAGGTGAAATCGAGGCCGCGGTCTGCGAGGGCATCTCGAGATTCCAGCAGGAGTTCATCGGTCGCGGTCCCAAGGACATCCATTCGCACCTGATCGGCACGCTCCTGGTCGTGCGGCTGCAGGGGGTTCTCACCGCGGCCGAACGCCAGCTGGTCGCACCGCAGGACGCTCGCGGCAACGGCGACGGAAACGGCCATCCCCACGCAAACGGACAGGAGAACGGCAACGGCCGTTCCCTGCTGAAGCAGGTTCGGTCGCACATGGTGTCCTCCGGCCGTCCGCGGCTCGAGTCGATCGTGGAGGATGCCGTGGGCGTGAAGCTCGTGAGCGTGCACCACGACATCTCGACGGTGACGGGCGAGGAACTCCTCGTGTTCTCGCTCGCCGAGGCCCCCGCGTGCCGCGTGAAGAAGCAGAAGGCATGAGTTCACCACGTGGGGCGGGGCCCATGCCCCGCCCCACGTGCGCTCAGGCTGCGCATAGTTCAGCGCGCCCAATCCGGCTCGGGGTTGCCCCCACCATTTCGCCGGACGTTCACTGCGCCCATCCATGGGCTCCGTTCACTCGGAGTGACAGGCGCTGCGCCATCCTGGCTCCGCTGGTCGCTCACGCCGGCTCAATGGTAGGGGCAACCCCTCGCCTCCTTCATGGGTATACGAGGTCAGGCCGGGAGGGCCGGTTAAGCACCAGCCGACGGAGGTCGGCCAAAGGAAAATGGCACGAGGCCATGTTTCCTGTGAACACGGAGGCTTCGGGCTCCCCGTACCCCGGGAGCCGGCGTATGCAGACAAGCGCAGCCAGGATGGCGAAGCGCAGTCGGAGTCGAGTGAGCGGAGGGCAGGATGCCCGCAGCGAACGTCCGGCGACGGGCGTAAGGGGAGCCCGAAGCCGGCACCAGGCGAGTTGAGATGATCCGCGAGAAGCCTGTCCTGCAGCCCGCGCCAGACGCTACGCTACGACGCATGGCCACCCCGAAGACTCCCGCCGCCCGCGGCGTGACCGTGCTGCTCGTGGACGACCAGCCGATCATCGGCGAGGCCGTGCGTCGGCTGCTCGCCGGGGAGGAGGGGATCGCTTTCCACTACTGCAAGGACGCGATCCGGGCCCTGGAGATGGCGGCCGAAATCGGACCCACCGTGATCCTGCAGGATCTCGTGATGCCGGAAATCGAGGGGCTGGAACTCGTGAAGCGGTTCCGGGCCGACGAGCGGTTTCGCGACGTGCCGATCATCGTCCTCTCCACGAAGGAGGAGGCCGCGGTGAAGGCGGAGGCGTTCGCGCTCGGGGCCAACGACTACATCGTGAAGCTGCCCGACCGGCTCGAACTGCTGGCCCGGGTCCGCTACCACTCCCGCGGCTACATCGCCCTGCTGGAGCGAAACGAGGCGTTCGCCGCGCTCCAGGCCAGCCAGCAGGTGCTCGCCAACGACCTGGCGACCGCCGCCACGTATGTCCGCTCGCTGCTGCCGGCCCCGCGGCATGGCGGCGGCGTCACGGCCGACTGGCGGTTCATTCCCTCGGCCGAGTTGGGCGGCGACGCCTTCGGCTACCACGACCTCGACGCGACGCACGTGGCGGTCTACCTCCTCGACGTCTGCGGGCACGGGGTCGGAGCGGCCCTGCTCAGCGTGTCGGCGCTCAACGCGATCCGCAGCGAGGCCCTGCCCCAGACCGATTTTCACGACCCCGGAGCGGTGCTGGCGGCCCTCAACAGGGCGTTCCCGATGGAGCGGCAGAACGACATGTTCTTCACGATCTGGTACGGCGTGTTCGACACGGCGAACCGGTCGCTCCGCTGGGCCGGCGGCGGGCATCCGCCGGCCGTGCTGCTGCCGCCCGACGGATCGAAGCCACGGTTGCTGGATTCCGACGGGCCGCTCATCGGTGCCGTGGACGACCTCGAATTCGGCTCGGAAACGGTGGCGGTGCCGCCCGGATCGAGGCTCGTCGTCTACAGCGACGGGGCGTTCGAGATCAGTCGACCCGATGGGTCGATGTGGGCCTTCGACGAGTTTCTCGAGACGCTCGCGGCCCCCCCCTCCGCGACGGCCGGCCGGATGGACGCGCTGGTGACCCGCGTCCGGCTGGAGTCGGGCCGCGAGGATTTCAGCGACGATTTCTCGATGATGGAACTCGTGCTCGGCTGATCCCAGGCTCCGGCCCGCCGGTCCGGCGCGATCCTCCCTGGCCCGTCGAATCGCCCATGCGGCCTGCAGAAATGGCCGTCTTGCACGGGTTTTTTGAATCCGTACACTCCACTGTTTCGCGGTCTCGGCCGGCCGCTAGCGTAGCTCAATTGGCAGAGCAGCTGATTTGTAATCAGCAGGTTGCGGGTTCAACTCCCGCCGCTAGCTCACGCGCGGCACGCCCGCTCGGGGCCCGCGCGAGCGGTCCCGCCACGAGGTTTCGTCACAGCCGTACACCACACACAACACCAGGGGAGTTTCCCGAGCGGTCAAAGGGGTCAGACTGTAAATCTGATGGCTATGCCTTCGCAGGTTCGAATCCTGCACTCCCCACTCCTGCGGCACCCGATGCCGGTGCGGCTCCCGCGGGTGTAGCTCAATGGTAGAGCAATAGCCTTCCAAGCTAAAGACGAGGGTTCGATTCCCTTCACCCGCTTTTCGATGCAACCAGTCGATGCAACTTGATGCAACCAGGCCCGCTGCAGAGCGGGCGAGATGTCATGAGGTCCAATTCGCTGCTGTAGCTCAGTTGGTAGAGCACGTCCTTGGTAAGGACGAGGTCAAGGGTTCAAGTCCCTTCAGCAGCTCTTCCGCGGGCGATAGCGTTTCATTCACCCATTCGGTTCGTTCTTCCACTTTCGAGGAGCTTTGAGGAGTAAAGATGGCAAAGGATACGTTCACGCGTTCGAAGCCGCACGTCAACGTCGGCACGATCGGGCACATTGATCACGGCAAGACCACGCTCACCGGCGCCCTCGTCGCCGTGCAGGCGGCGAAGAACCTCGCCGTGGCCAAGAGCTATGCCGACATCGCCAAGGGCGGCACCGTCCGCGACGAAACGAAGACGGTGACGATCGCGGTCAGCCACGTGGAGTACGAGACCGACAAGCGGCACTACGCCCACATCGACTGCCCGGGTCACGCCGACTTCATCAAGAACATGATCACGGGCGCCGCCCAGATGGACGGCGCGATCCTGGTGGTGAGCGCGGCCGACGGCCCGATGCCCCAGACCCGCGAGCACATCCTGCTGGCCAAGCAGGTCGGCGTGCCGGCGCTGGTCGTGTTCCTCAACAAGGTCGATCTCGTGGACGATCCGGAGCTCCTCGACCTCGTCGAGATGGAGATCCGCGAACTGCTCACGAAGTACGGCTTCCCCGGCGACGACGTGCCGATCATCCGCGGCGCCGGCAAGCCGGCCTACGACAGCCCGGCCGATCCGAAGGCGAACAAGTGCATCGGCGACCTGCTAGACGCGGTCGATTCCTACATCCCCGAGCCCGTCCGCGAGCTCGACAAGCCGTTCCTGATGGCCATCGAGGACGTGTTCTCGATCGAAGGCCGCGGCACGGTGGCCACGGGTCGCATCGAGCGCGGCGAGGTGAAGGTGGGTGACGAAGTCGAGATCATCGGCCTCAAGGACAAGGCCGAGAAGACGACGGTCACCGGCGTCGAGATGTTCAAGAAGCTGCTCGACAAGGGGCAGGCGGGCGACAACGTCGGCTGCCTCCTCCGCGGCGTCGCCCGCGACGGCATCGAGCGCGGACAGGTGCTCGCGAAGCCGGGGTCGATCAAGCCCCACAAGAAGTTCGAGTGCGAGGTGTACGTGCTGTCGAAGGAGGAAGGCGGCCGTCACACGCCGTTCTTCGCCGGCTACCGGCCGCAGTTCTACTTCCGCACGACCGACGTGACCGGCTCGACCAAGCTGCTCGGCGGCGTCGAGATGTGCTCGCCGGGCGACAACGTGAAGATGGAGGTCGAGCTGATGGTGCCGATCGCCATGGACGACGGCGTCCGCTTCGCCATCCGCGAAGGTGGCAAGACGGTCGGCTCGGGAGTCGTGACCAAGATCCTCGACTGATGGAGTCCGGGGCCCCGACCCCGGAGACTGAAAAAACCTGGAGCCGGGCTCCGGAGCGATCCGGGGCCCGGCTGCCACAGGGGCGTAGCTCAACTGGCAGAGCGCTGGTCTCCAAAACCAGAGGTTGCGAGTTCGATCCCCGCCGCCCCTGCCTGACGAAGGCCCCCCGGCGGGGCGAAACGAACGTTGGCCCCTCGGCGGGGCGAACCGAAGGAGATCGTTGGCGACGGAGCGCTCGGAAAACTATGGCGACCACGCAAGACAACCCCGTGACGAGCGGCAGCCTCTGGAGTGAACTCCTGAGCTTCGCCGTGTACAAGCGCAATCAGGGGCGGATCACGCGGCAGGCGACGTTCGCCGCCGTGGCGTTGACGCTCGCGATCGGCGTCTGGCGGCTCGCGCAGGTGCTCCCCCTGTGGCTCGCGTCGTCGGGCCCGCTGGTTCCGGGGGCGTCGGGCGCCGATCTTGGCGTCTACCGCTTCCTGGTGCCCGGCCTGCTGCTGGCGGCCGGCCTGTGGTTTGCCTATCGCCTCGTGAACGTGCCGCGCTTCGCCGACTTCCTCATCGCCGTGGAGTCGGAAATGGCGAAGGTGTCCTGGCCGAGCGCGGGCGAAGTGGCCCGCAGTTCAGCCGTGATCATCTTCCTGATCTTCGCGCTCGCGGCGATCCTCGCCGCGTACGATCTTTTCTGGTGGTTCGTGCTGCGGGCCATCCAGGGCTTCAAGTGACCGCCCCGAACGAACCATCGGCTTTCGTGAAATCCATGAGCGACCATATCCCCGACGAATCGACGCCCGAACAGGACCGTGTGCACGCGGTGCCGGCCGATGAGCCCGCTCCGGCCTTGACCGAGGACGACGACACACCGGCCGAACTCGACGACCCGTTCGCCGGGAGCGAGGACGCGAAGCCGGTGGCGGTCGCCGGCGACGACGACGACGGGCCGGTCGGCGAGAAGCAGTGGTACATCCTGAAGGTGCAGAGCAACCGCGAGGATTCGATCCGCGAGGCCCTGCTCCGCAGGATTTCCCTCCAGGGGATGGATCGCTGGTTCGGCGAGGTGATCGTGCCGAAGGAGCAGGTCACCGAGTTCAAAAGTGGCAAAAAACGCGTCGTTTCTCGCAAGCTCTACCCGGGATACATCCTGGTGAACATGATCTTGAACGACGAGACGTGGTACCTCGTGCGGGAGACCGGCGGCATCGGTGACTTCACCGGATCGGCCGGCCGTCCCAGCCCGATGCTGCCACAGGACGTCGCCAAGCTGCTCAACAAGGCCGAGGTGAAGACCGACGAGGCGCCGCGGCTCAAGATCAGCTTCAAGAAGGGCGACCGCGTCAAGATCAACGAGGGTACGTTCGAAAACTTCGAGGGCGAGGTCGAGGCGATCGACGAGGCGAACGGCCGCGTCACGGTGATGCTGAGCATCTTCGGCAGGTCCACGCCGGTGGACATCGAGTACTGGCAGATCGAGTCGGTCTGAACGGGTCGGGCGCGAGCAGGCACAACGAAGAATCGAGAAGGAAGGTTCCGCGATGGCGAAGCAGATGGTCGGTCAGGCGAAATTCCAGGTACCCGGTGGCCAGGCCACGCCGGCTCCGCCGGTGGGCACGTCACTCGGCCGTTTCGGCATCAACCTCGGGCAGTTCGTCCAGCAGTTCAACGACCGCACCCGCGAGGCTGCGGGGATGGCGATCCCCGTGGTCGTGACGGTCTACAACGACCGTTCGTTCGACTTCATCACCAAGAGCCCGCCGGCTGCCGCCCTGCTGAAGAAGGCAGCCGGCCTCGCCAAGGGTTCGGGCGTGCCCAACAAGGACAAGGTCGGCAAGGTCACCAAAGCCCAACTCGACGAGATCGTGCGACTGAAGGCGGCGGATCTCAACGCCCGTGATGGCGACCATGCCCGACGGATGATCGAGGGCACCGCCCGCAGCATGGGGATCACCGTCGAAGGCTGAACACCCGCCGTCCTCCACTTCCCTCACCTCCCCTTTTTGTTCCAGGATTTCCAGCCGTGCCAGTCTCGAAGCGCATGCGGGCGATGCTCGCCAAGAAGCCCCAGTCGGAAGCCCCCCTCCCCATCGCCGAGGCCGTCGCGGTGCTGAAGGGCTTCCCGCCCACCAAGTTCGACCAGACGGTCGAGATCCACATGCGGCTGGGCATCGACCCGAAGCAGGCCGACCAGATCGTCCGCGGCTCGCTCTCGCTGCCTCACGGCATCGGGAAGTCGAAGCGGGTCGTCGTGTTCGCGAAGGGCAACCTCGCCGACGACGCGCGGGCCGCCGGTGCGGAGGAGGTCGGGGCGGACGATCTCGCCAAGAAGATCAAGGAGGGCTGGACCGATTTCGACGTCTGCATCGCGGCCCCTGACATGATGGGTCTCGTCGGACCGCTCGGCAAAGTGCTCGGGCCGCGCGGGCTCATGCCGAGTCCGCGTGCCGGCACGGTGACGGCGGACATCAAGAAGACGGTCAGCGAATACAAGGCGGGCAAGGTCGAGTTCCGCAACGATCCCACCGGCATCGTGCACGCCGTCGTCGGCAAGGCGAGCTTCGATGCCGCCAAACTCGCCGACAACATCCGGGCGTTCATCGACCACATCCTGTCGCTGCAGCCCAACAGCGTCCGCGGCCAGTACGTGAAAAGCATCTCGATCTCCGGAACCATGACCCCCGGCGTGATGGTCGCGGCCTGAGGCCCGCCACGCGTCCCCTGAAAGATCACCCCTTCCAGAAAACGCCACTTCCATGAGCAAGCTCGTCAAGAACATGCTGATCGACGATCTCAAGACCCGCCTCACGGGCGTCGGTGAGGTGATCGTCGTCAGCCTCGGACGCCTGGACGCCATTCAGACGTCGCAGCTGCGGCAGGCCCTGCGCAAGAAGAAGATCAACCTGCAGCTGGTCAAGAACAGTCTCGCCCGCCGCGCGACGCTCGACACGCCGCTCGCTCCCGCGTTCGACACACACGAGGGCATGCTCGCCATCGCCTGGGGCGGCGAAGACGTGGTCGATCTGGCGAAGGAGCTCGACCGTCTCAGCGGCGTCAAGGAATACGAGGGTTTCGAGTTCCGCGGCGGTGCCCTCGACGGGGCCCGACTCGAGCCCGCCGACGTGAAGTCGGTGGCCAAGTGGCCGAGCCGCGCCGAACAGCTTTCTCTGCTCTCCGGACAGATTTCCAGCCTCGGCTCCCGGATTTCGGGCCAGATCTGCTCGCTCGGCGGCGTGCTCGCCGGCCAGATCGCGTCGCGGGTCGAGGATCTGGAAAAGTCGGGGACAGCCTCGTAAACGGGCGGATTTTTGCCCTGGGCTTCACCGGGCAAAAGTTCGTGGTAAGACAGTAGACCCACCACACACCACCCGGACCGCCCCTGGCGGCCGGCATTTTTCGAAGGGAAAGGATCTCGAGCGATGGCAACGGCTGAAGCAACGCGTGAATTCTCGAAGGAAACCCAGGAACTCGGCGACAAGATCGTCGGCTTGTCGCTCAAGGCGGCGAAGGAACTCTCCGACTACCTGGATGAAGTTCACGGCATCAAGCCGGCCGCGGGCGGAGCGGTCGTCATGGCTGCTCCGGGCGGCGGCGGAGCCGCGGGTGGCGGCGGCGGTGAAGCGGCCGCCGAGAAGACCGAGTTCGACGTCGTGCTCGACGCCTTTGGCGACAACAAGATCGGCGTCATCAAGGTGGTGCGTGCCGCGACCGGACTGGGCCTGAAGGAGGCCAAGGACATGGTCGAAGGCGCTCCCGCCAAGGTGAAGGAAGGCATCTCGAAGGCCGACGCCGAGAAGCTCAAGAAGGAGTTGGAAGAGGCCGGCGCGAAGGTTTCGATCAAGTAAGACAGCGAAAACCAGCCGAAAGTCGGCCGGGGCTATCCGCTCTGGCCGGCTTTCGGTATAGTTTTTGCTGGTCTTGACCGATCGGTTTTTTTGCGCCTTGCCCTCCGCGTCGTCCTCCCGTCCGTGATCCGCCCGGTCGCCGAACGCCTCGTCCGCGTTCGTGCCGGAGGAACTCCGGTTCCTTTTCCGTCAAGCCGCCCCCAGGAGTGTTCTGCCCATGGCAACTCGCGCCGTCCGCCGCCTCCAGCCCACGGAAGTCCGTCACTTCGGCAGTCGCCGCGCCAGCCATTCGATCCCCGACCTCACCGAAATCCAGACGCGGTTCTACGACCGCTTCCTGCAGTACGACACCCCCGCCACCAAGCGCAAGGACGAGGGCATCGAGGGAGTGCTGCGGGAAATCTTCCCGATCGAGAGCTACGACAAGACCGTCAAGCTCGAATACCTCCGGTACGATCTCGGCAAGCCGCGCTACGATCCCGATGAGTGCCGGCAGCTGCGGCTGACCTATGGTCGGCCGCTTCGTGTCTGGCTGCGGCTCACCCGCGAGCAGCCGATCGAGGAGGAGGTTTACCTCGGCGACATCCCGATCATGCTCGGGGGTGGGGAGTTCATCATCAACGGCGCCGAGCGGGTGGTGGTGAGCCAGCTGCATCGGTCGCCGGGCATCGATTTCGTGGCCGACACGGAATCGACCGACCGCAAGACGTACAACTGCCGCGTGATCCCGGAGCGCGGGAGCTGGATCGAGCTCAACGTCTCGAAGAAGGACACGCTCCAGGTCCGCATCGACCAGAGCGGCAAGTTTTCGGCGCTCACGCTCCTGCGGGCGATGGACCCGAAGTATTCGCGCGACTCCGAGATCCTGAAGCTGTTCTACAAGACGGAGAAGCTCAAGACCGAGGGCGGGCGATACGTCGCCAAGCTCGAGGGCAAGATCGCCGTCGACGACGTCGTCTATCCCAAGGGCAGCGAGCGGGCGGGCGAGATCATCACCGAGGCCGGCTGCAAGATCACGCACGATCAGGCGGAGTTGATCTGCACGTCGGGCCTGAAGGCGATCGAGGTGATGCACGAGCAGAAGGTTCCGCTCATCGTCAACAGCCTGCGCGAGGACGCCGACGAGTCGAAGCGCCGCACCGGCGTGGCCCCGAGCCACGAGGACGCGATGATCCGCATCTACCAGCGGCTGCGGCCGGGCAATCCTCCGGCCCTCGACAAGGCCCGCGCCCTGTTCGACGAGAAGTTCAAGGACACCAACCGCTACCGCCTCGGACGGGTCGGACGGTTCCGCATCAACCGCAAGCTCGGACTGTCGGTTCCGGAGACGGAGATGACGCTCCGTCCGGACGACCTCATCGCGGCGATCAAGTACATGCTTCTCCTGAGCGAGGGAGAGGGGGAGGTCGAGGTCGACGACATCGACCACCTCGGCAACCGTCGCCTGCGCACGATCGACGAACTCGCGAGCGACGAACTGCGCAAGGGCTTCCTCAAGCTGCGCCGGACCGTGCAGGAGCGGATGAGCCTCAAGGACGTGACGGAGATGTCGCCGCGATCGCTCATCAATCCCAAGAGCATCTCGGCGGCGATCGAGTACTTCTTCGGCCGCGGCGAGTTGTCGCAGGTGGTCGATCAGACGAACCCGCTCTCGATGCTGACCCACGAGCGACGGCTCTCGGCGCTCGGCCCGGGCGGCCTCAACCGGAAACGGGCCGGGTTCGAGGTGCGCGACGTGCACATCTCGCACTACGGCAGGATCTGCCCGATCGAGACGCCCGAAGGCACGAATATCGGCCTCATCTCCAGCCTCGCGATCTACTCCGGGGTCGATTCCTACGGCTTCCTCGTCACGCCCTATCGCAAGGTGGTGAAGGGCAAGCTCACCGACGACGTGGTCTGGCTGCGGGCCGACGAGGAGCACGAGGCGCATCTGGCCCCCGCCGACGCGACCGTGGTCGATGGCCGCCTTCAGGGTGACACCATCATCGCCCGCTACCGCGGCGACTTCGTCCTCGTGCCCGCCGACGACATCCAGTACATCGACGTGGCCCCCAGCCAGATGGTGGGCGTGTCGGCCGGACTGATCCCGTTCCTCGAACACGACGACGCCAACCGCGCCCTCATGGGCTCCAACATGCAGCGTCAGGCCGTGCCGCTTTTGATCACCGAACCGCCGATCGTGGCCACCGGCATGGAGCGCGACGTCGCGGTGAATTCGGGCCTGATCGTGCGGGCGCTCCGGAAGGGCACCGTCAGCTACGTGGACGCCGAGCGAATCGAGGTCGCCTCGGGGGCGGCGGTCACCGACGTCTACAAGTTGCGGAAGTACGTCGGCCTGAACGAGCGCACCTGCCAGAATCAGAAGCCCGTCGTGCAGCTCGGCCAGAAGGTGGAGAAGGGGGAGGTGCTGGCCGACGGTGCCGCCACCTACAAGGGCGAACTCGCTCTCGGCCGCAACGTGCTCGTGGGCTTCATGGCGTGGGACGGCTTCAACTTCGAGGACGCGATCATCATCAGCGAGGAGCTGGTGGAGGACGACGTCTACACCTCGATCCACATCGAGGAGTACGACATCGAGATCCGCGACACGAAGCTCGGTCGCGAGGAGTTCACGCGCGACATTCCGAACGTGGGCGAGCGGGCCCTGCACAATCTCGACGAGTCGGGCATCGTGAAGATCGGGACGTACGTGCGGCCGGGCGACATCCTCGTGGGCAAGGTCTCGCCGAAGAGCAAGACGGAGCTCACGCCGGAGGAAAAGCTCCTGCACGCGATCTTCGGCCGCGCCGGCGAGGACGTGAAGAACGACTCGCTGGAGGTCCCGTCCGGTGTCGAGGGAATCGTGATCGCCACCGAGAAGTTCTCGCGGCAGATGAGCCTCTCCGAGGACGAGCGGCGCGAGTTCCAGAAGCAGGTGAAGGAGGCCGAGAGCGAGGGCAACCTGCGGATCGCCGAGGCTTTCGGCGCCCTCGTCAAGGAGATCGAGGGGGTCCTGCAGAAGCCGTTGGCCGCGGCCGACGGCAGTCCGCTCGTCCGCAACCAGGACCACAAGGTCGTGGCGGAGCGGGCGGCGGCATTCAAGCTCGAGGAACTCGACGTCCGCTCACCCGACCGGAAGGCGTCCGTGGAAAAGCTCCACAAGACCCTCTGGCCGACCGTCGAGGAGGCGATCGATGCCAAGGAGCGCCGGCTCAACAGCATGAAGCGTGGCGACGAGTTGCGCCCCGGCGTGCTCCAGATGGTGAAGGTCTACGTCGCCGCCAAGCGGGTGATCTCGGTCGGCGACAAGATGGCCGGCCGCCACGGCAACAAGGGAGTGATCGCGAAGATCCTGCCCAAGGAGGACATGCCGTTCCTCGCGGACGGCACGCCGGTCCAGATCCTGCTCAACCCGCTGGGCGTGCCCAGCCGCATGAACGTGGGGCAGATTCTCGAGACGCACCTGGGCTGGGCCGGGAAGCTGCTCGGCTTCCAGGCGATCACGCCCGTGTTCGACGGCGCCAGCGAGGACGACATCAACAAGGTCCTGGCCGACGCCGGGTTGCCGAAGCACGGCAAGGCACAGCTCCACGACGGCCGCACGGGCGAACCGCTCGAGCAGGAGACCACGGTCGGCTACATCTACATGCTGAAGCTCCACCACCTGGTGGACGACAAGGTCCACGCCCGCTCGACCGGCCCCTACTCGCTGATCACGCAGCAGCCGCTCGGCGGCAAGGCACGGTTCGGAGGCCAGCGGTTCGGCGAGATGGAAGTCTGGGCCCTGGAGGCCTACGGGGCGGCCTACATTCTCCAGGAACTCCTCACCGTGAAGAGCGACGACGTGGAGGGCCGCACGAAGATCTACGAGAGCATGGTGAAGGGAGAGAACACGCTCGAGGCCGGCACCCCGGCGAGCTTCGACGTGCTCACCAACGAGATCCGCGGATTGGCTTTGAACATGTCGCTCGAAAAGCGCCGCATCTGAACCACAGACACGCCACAGGAGATTTTTCGTGAGCATCGGCGAATCCACCTACGATCGCGTCAACGACTACTCTGCCGTGAAGATCAGCCTTGCGCGGCCGCACGACATCCGCAGCTGGTCGTTCGGCGAGGTGAAGAAGCCCGAGACGATCAACTACCGCACCTACCGCCCGGAAAAGGACGGTCTGATGTGCGAGAAGATCTTCGGACCGGAGAAGGACTGGGAGTGCTCCTGCGGCAAGTACCGCGGGATGAAGTACAAGGGGATGATCTGCGACCGCTGCGGCGTGAAGGTGACGCACAGCCGCGTCCGGCGCAAGCGCATGGGCCACATCGAACTGGCGGCCCCCGTCGTCCACATCTGGTTCTTCAAGGCCATGCCCAGCCGGCTCGGCGCCCTCCTCGACATGAAGACGTCGAGCCTGGAGAAGGTGATCTACTTCCAGGATTACGTCGTCCTCGACCCGAAGGACACGCCCCTCAAGAAGCAGCAGCTGCTCACCGAGGAGGAGTATCGCGAGGCCCGGGCGACCTATGGCGAAACCGCGTTCGACGCGGAGATGGGTGCCGAGGCGGTGCGCAAGCTGCTCCTCGGGCTCGATCTCGTGCAGCTCTCCAAGGATCTCCGCGAGGAGCTCCACACCACCGGCTCGAAGCAGAAGAAGAAGGATCTCGTCAACCGGCTCAAGATCGTGGAGAGCATCCGCGACAGCGAGAACAAGCCGGAGTGGATGGTCCTCGACGTGATCCCCGTGATCCCGCCCGACCTGCGGCCGCTCGTGATGCTCGACAGCGGCAACTTCGCGACGAGCGACTTGAACGACCTCTACCGTCGGATCATCAACCGCAACAACCGGCTCAAGAAGCTCGTCGATCTCAACGCGCCCGAGGTGATCATCCGCAACGAGAAGCGGATGCTGCAGCAGTCGGTCGACGCGCTCTTCGACAACAACCGCTGCAAGCGGCCGGTGCTCGCCTCGAGCAACCGCCCGCTCAAGAGCCTGACTGACATGATCAAGGGCAAGCAGGGCCGGTTCCGCGAGAACCTGCTCGGCAAGCGCGTCGACTACTCGGCTCGCTCCGTGATCGTGGTCGGCCCGACGCTCCGCCTCCACCAGTGCGGCCTGCCGAAGAAGATCGCGCTCGAGCTCTATCAGCCGTTCATCATCCGGCGGCTCAAGGAACTCGGCCACGCCGACACGATCAAGAGCGCGAAGAAGATGCTCGAGCGCAAGGACGCCGAGGTGTGGGACATCCTCGAGGAGGTGATCCGCAACCATCCCGTGCTCCTCAACCGCGCCCCGACGCTCCACCGCATGGGCATCCAGGCCTTCGAGCCGATCCTCGTCGAGGGGAACGCGATCAAGCTCCATCCGCTCGTGTGCAAGGGCTTCAACGCCGACTTCGACGGCGACCAGATGGCGGTCCACCTGCCGCTCTCGATCGAGGCCCAGGTCGAGGCCCACACGCTGATGCTCTCCACGAACAACATCTTCAGCCCGGCCAACGGCGCACCGATCATTTCGCCGTCGCAGGACGTGGTGATGGGCTGCTACTACCTCACCATGGCCCTCGCCGGACGAAAGGGCGAAGGGATGGTGTTCCGGAACGTCGAGGAAGTGGAACTGGCCCACTCGCTCGGCAAGGTCGATACGCACGCGAAGATCAGGGTGAAGCTGCCGCCCACCCGCCGGCTCAAGACCGACGTGGAGGCGCTGGCCAAGCCGGGTGCGTTGATCGAGACGACGGCCGGCCGCGTGCTCTTCAACTCGGTCCTCCCCGAGGGCATGCTCTTCTACAACATCCCCATGCGGTCGAGCGAGTTGGCCCGCGTGATCTCGGACTGCTACCAGGCCCTCGGACGGCGGAAGACGATCGATCTGCTCGACGACATGAATCGCACCGGGTTCAAGTGGAGCACGAGGAGCGGCCTCTCGTTCGCCACCGACGACCTGATCACTCCCGCCAACAAGACGAAGGTCATCGGTGAGGCGGAGAAGGGCGTCATGAAGATCATGAAGCTCTACCAGCGCGGCGTGATCACCGATGGCGAGCGGTACAACCAGGTGCTCGACACCTGGACGCACGCCCGCGAGCAGATCACGAAGGACATGATGGCGGAACTGGAGCAGGACACCGACGCCCGGGAGGTCCGTCGGGCCGGCTACGTGAATCCGATTTTCCTGATGGCCCACTCGGGCGCCCGCGGCGGCGTCGAACAGATCCGCCAGCTGGCCGGCATGCGCGGCCTGATGGCCAAGCCGTCGGGCAAGATCATCGAGACGCCGATCAAGGCGAACTTCCGCGAAGGGCTGACGGTGCTCGAGTATTTCAGCTCGACCCACGGCGCCCGCAAGGGCCTCGCCGACACGGCGCTCAAGACGGCCGACTCCGGCTACCTGACCCGCAAGCTGGCGGACGTCGCGCAGAACGTCGTCGTGACCATGCATGACTGCGGCACGACGCAGGGCATCACGAAGACCGTGATCTACCGGGGCGAGAAGGTGGAGGTCAGCCTGGCCGACAGCATCCGCGGCCGGGTGAGCCGTGCCAACATCGTCAATCCGATCACCGAGGAGGTGGTTGTGCAGGAGGACGATCTGATCACGCCCAAGGTGGCCCGGCAGATCGAGGAACTCGGCCTGGAGAAGATCCAGGTCCGCAGTGCGCTCACCTGCGAGGCTCCGCTCGGCGTCTGCCGGCTGTGTTACGGCATGGATCTCTCCACCGGGTCGCTCGTGGAAGAGGGCATGGCCGTCGGGATCATCGCGGCGCAGAGCATCGGCGAGCCCGGCACGCAGCTGACCATGCGAACCTTCCACATCGGAGGCGTGGGCCAGCGGGCCATCGAGGAGAGCGAGAGCCGGGCGAAACGGGCCGGCACCGTCACGTTCACCCGCCTGCGCACCGTGCAGAACGAGCAGGGGGAGCAGATCGTGCTCGCCCGCAACGGCGAGATATCGATCGTCGACGCGAAGGGACGCGAACTCGAGAAGTTCGAGATCCCGGCAGGCGCCATTCTCAAGGTGCAGGACAAGGAGGAAGTGAAGCCGGGCACCGTGCTCGTGCAGTGGGATCCGCACTCGATCCCGATCCTCTCCGAGGTGGCCGGCAAGGTCCGCTACGAGGACGTCGTCGAGAACGAAACGCTCCGCATCGAGAAGGATCCGAGCGGACACGTGCGCCGAATGATCATGGAGCACAAGGGCGTGTATCACCCGCAGGTCGTGCTCGAGGACTCCGACGGCAAGATCCTCGACTTCTACTACCTGCCCGAGAAGGCGTACATCGAGGTCCAGGAGGGGGAGTCGGTCAAGGCCGGCCATGTGCTCGCCAAGACGCCCCGTGAGGCTTCGGGAACGCAGGACATCACCGGCGGTCTGCCCCGTGTCACCGAGATCTTCGAGGCCCGCAAACCGAAGGATCCGGCGATCATGGCGGAAATCGACGGCAAGGTGGAATTGCTGGGAGAGAAGCGCCGCGGGAAGCGAACGATCATCGTGAAGGGTGAGAGTGGTCTCGAGCGCGAGCACCTCGTCACCCATGGAAAGCACCTGCGGGTGCACGCCGGCGACTACGTGAAGGCCGGCGAGGCGCTCGTCGATGGGCCGCTCGTGCCGCACGACATCCTGCGGATCTCCGGCGAGGAGGAGGTGCAGCGGTACCTCGTCCGGGAAATCCAGAACGTCTACCGGAGCCAGCGGGTGGACATCGACGACAAGCACATCGAGATCATCGTGTCGCAGATGCTGCGCAAGGTGAAGATCGAGACGGTCGGCGACACGAATCTGCTCCCGGGCAGCGTCATGGACCGGTTCGAGTTCCGTGAAGCCAACGATCGGATCGCGAACGGGCTCAGGATCACCGACAAGGGCGACAGCGAGTTTGCCGTCGGGAGCGTGGTTCCCAAGGACGTTTTGGCCCAGACGAACGCCCAGATCGAGGCGCTCGGCGGCACGCCCGCCAAGGGCACGAAGCCCAAGCCCGCCACCGCGAGCACGCAGCTGCTCGGCATCACGAAGGCGGCGGTGCAGAGTTCCAGCTTCATCTCGGCGGCGAGTTTTCAGGAGACGACGAAGGTGCTCACCGAAGCGGCCCTGGCCGGAAAGGTGGACAATCTCGTGGGTCTCAAGGAGAACGTCATCCTCGGCCATCTCATCCCGGCCGGCACCGGGTTCAACACGTTCCAGTCGTCCGAGGTGCGGGTCCGGCCGGAAGCCCTGGAATCGCTCCGGCTCGACCGGGAGACGGTGCTCACGCGGCAGTTTCCGCTGTTGGAGGCCCAGGAGCCGGGCGAGGGCCTCGGCATGGCTGCCGACGGTCCGGACGTCGCGACGATCGACGATGAGGGTGCGAACGAAGGGGCCTGAGCCGGTCGTCTGGACTGGAACCGGTCCGCCAGCCGAACTACCGTCGAGGGGCCGCCGTTGGCGCGGCCCGTCCACCGGAGTCGCTCGGTGTTCCAGCCCCGCTCCCCGCTCACACGTCTGGCCCTGATCGGCCTCGTCGTCCTCGCCGTCGAACTGTCGCCCGGGCGACGGCTCGAGGCGCAGATCAACGCCTACAACCCCTATGCCGACAGCCAGACGGGCCTGCCTCCTGTCGCCCCCGATGGCACGCTGCGGTGGGGCACGTTCTACAAATCGGCTGCGATCCAGAAGGCATACGAGCGGTTGTGGAACCTCGGCGCCTGCCGGAACACGAACATGGCGATCACGGTTCCGGTGGAAATGAACAAGGTGGCGATCGACTCGCTCCCCGAGGAGACGTTTCGCGGTGTCGTGCAAGGCACCACCGGCACGCTTCAGGGCGGGATGCTGGCCTTCGCCACGGCCGACGCCGACGGCTCGACCCTCGTCGCCGCACTGCATCCGGCGGGCGTCTCGAAACTGTCCGTGAGCGGACGAATTCCGGCCTCCGGGTTGCGTCCCGGAATGACCGTCCGCCTCCAGACCCGCGTCGATCACAAGGGGGTCGCCTCGGACCCCGCCGCGATGATCGACGTCATCACGCTGCCGGCGGGTTTCAAGGCCGAGCCGGTCGTCGCGGGCCAGCCGATGACGGTCGTCGGGACGGTGACGCGCATCCAGGCCGCCACTCTCTGGCTGCAGGTCCCCGCGGGACGCATTCGACGCCTGTCGGTGCCGCTCGGGCCGCAGACCACGGTCGCCGTCGATGCCGCGCAGCTGGATCTGGTGGAGCCCGGCGACGTGGTGCTGTTGGAGGGCCGCGTCTGGCGGGGTGAGGGCTGCCTCGGCGACGGGACGGTGTTCGCGTCGATGGTCACCGTCACGAAGCCCGTTCCGTCCACGGCTCCGAGCGAGCCGGCCGGCCGGCTCGGGTCGGCAAAAACGGCCCCCGGCGACGGTTTTTGACGCCGCTGGAAACGCCCGGTGAGGGGCCGCTAGAGTACCTGTGGAAGCGGGTGCCGGGCGGTGGACCCCTCAACGATGAAGTTCACGAGTTCTTGGATCGTCACCGACGATGGCCGCCGGCCGGTGGCGATGGTCGCGGCGCGGGCGCTTCGCAAGCGGCTCGATGCGGTGTGGCGCGAGCTGCCGGCGGCCGGGGCCCGCGGAAACCGCGACGCCGAGAGCGTGCATCGACTGCGGGTGGCGACGAGGCGGGCGATCGCCGCCCTCGACGCCTTCCACGACCTGCTCCCGGAAAAGCAGCTGGCCTGGTTCACGAAGCAGCTCCGGCGGATCCGCCGGTCGGCAGGCGAGGCCAGGGACCTCGATGTCCTCACCGACCGACTGACGGACGACGCCGGCTGTCCGGGTGGCCGGGCCAGACGGAGACTCGTGGCCATGCTCGCGAAGCAGCGCGAAGTGTCGCGACAGCCCATCCGCGCCCAACACGAGCGACTCCTCGAGCGCGACTGGCTCGACCGGGTGGAGGAACTCATGGCCGAAGTATCGGCCGGACGTCGCGAGTTGACGTTCGCGGACTACGCCAGGCGTCGGTTTCGTCCGCTGATGCGGCGATTCTTCGCCGTGGCCGACCGCAGGCTGCGCGACGCCGACGAGATTCACGCGCTCCGCATCGAGGGGAAAAAGCTGCGATACGCCCTGGAGATATTCGCGACGGTTTTTCCGGCCCGCGTCCGCGCCCGATGCTACGACTCGCTCGAGCGGCTCCAGGAGACGCTGGGGGATTTCACCGACCACGCCGCGGCCGCCGACCGGTTCCGGCGATTGGCGGATGACAAGGCTTCGGCCGCGAACCGCGAACTGCTCCAGCGGCTTCGGCTCGACGAGGAGCGGCGGGCCGACGAGGCCCGCAAGGTGTTCGCGAAGTGGTGGAATGCCGACCGGCGGCGGGCACTCCGTCGGCACTTCGAACGCACGCTCGGCAAGGCGTCGGCTTGACCAACCCATGGCAGCAGCCCACCCTGCAACCGGGAATGCATCGCGTCGCGGGCCGAGATTCCCGTGGCAGATCGGATGCGGATTGCTGGCCGCCGGTGTCGTATGGTGGTGTTGCCGGCTCGCGCAGGACCGTCCCGACGTCCCCGGCCCTCGGCGCAGCGGACCGTTCGCCGCCACCGTCCCCGCGGAACCGAGGCCGCCGGGCCCCGCGCCTGCGGGGCTGGTGTGGATTCCCGGGGGGACATTTTCCATGGGCTGCCTCGATCCGCGGGCACAGCCTCACGGTGGTCCCGATCCGATGGCGGACGCGAGGCCGGTGCACCCGGTGTCGGTCGACGGCTTCTGGATGGACGCGACGGAGGTGACCAACTCCCAGTTTGCAGCGTTCGTCGCGGCAACGGGGTACCGGACGGTCGCCGAGCGCGTGCCGAAGGCGGAGGACTTTCCCGGAGCGGCGCCGGAGGATCTGGTCGCAGGATCGGTCGTGTTCACCCCGCCCGACGCTCCGGTTCCGCTCGACGACCACCTGCGATGGTGGGGCTATGTCAAAGGGGCCGACTGGCGGCATCCGCGCGGCCCCGACAGTTCGATCGCGGGCCGCGACGACGATCCCGTCGTGCACGTCGCCTGGGAGGACGCTGAGTCCTACGCCCGCTGGGCACACAAGCGACTGCCGACCGAGGCCGAATGGGAGTTCGCCGCCCGCGGCGGCCTGAGCGGAGCCACCTACCCGTGGGGAGACGCGTTTCGCCCGGAAGGCCGTTGGATGGCCAACACATGGCAGGGCCGCTTCCCCGCCGAGAACACCGCCGATGACGGCCACGCCGGACTCGCCCCGGTCGCACAGTATCCCCCGAACGCCTATGGACTGTTCGACATGTCGGGAAACGTGTGGGAGTGGTGTGCCGACTGGTATCGTCCCGACACCTATGTCCGGGTGATCGCGGCTGGCGGCACGGCGAAAAATCCCCGCGGCCCCGAGTCGAGCTTCGATCCACAGGAGCCCGGCCTGCCGAAGCGGGTGCAGCGCGGCGGCAGCTACCTCTGCTCCGAGTCGTACTGTGCCCGCTACATCGTGGGCACCCGCGGCAAGGGTGAGATCTCGAGCGCCACCAACCACATCGGCTTCCGGTGCGTGCGGAACCCGTAGGGACGGCTGGCAGCCTGGCACTTTCTGGGCGCAGGGCATGTGCTCACTGCCCGCAATCGGAGCCGGCGGTAGGCATGCTCGACTCCGGTCGTGTTGAGAGTACAGGACTCGTGGGTTTTGATCAGGCGCCGATAGTCCTCAACGACTCCCTGCGTCTGCGCGTGCCCACCGACCGACTCCGCCGAAAGTTCCTGGCGCCTACGAGTTGAGGAGGCTGCGGGCTACCCGTGTCCCTTGAGCCGGCGTTTGCGACCAGCGGAGCCATCTACACGCGAACACCCGGCATCGTGCCGCTGTTCGCTTGGCGGGCCTCCGCCCGCTGGTGCTGACCCGGGCCTCCGGCCCTGACGGAGAGCGTGTGGGAGCCGAGCTTTGCTCGGCGACCGTAAGCCGTCGCCGACGCCGGGACGGCGGCGACGGCGCGACACTCGCCAGGCGCAGCGTTAGTCGCTCCGAGTGAGCCGAAGCCTGGAGGGCGAAGGCGAACGTCCGGCGAGGGGGATCGGGTGGCTCGCAGCCGGCGCGCAACCTCTCGTGAACGTCCGGCGACGGGATATGGGGAGCCCGAAGCCGGCACGCATTGAACCCAGGCAGCGACAAGCTGAAGCCTGTCCCACTCCATCGCTACTTCTTCATCAGCTTCTTGAGCTGCGCAAGCGTGCAGGTGTTGGCGACGTCGTTGGCTTCGAGGCCGGCGCGGCGGGCTTGCAGCACGCCGCAGCGCATCACCTCGAGGCCGCGGGTGGAGTGGGCGTCGGTCGAGATCACGAGTTTGACACCGGCCCGCTTGGCCGCGGCAGCGTGGCGGTCGTCGAGGTCGAGCCGCCAGGGATTGGCGTTGATTTCGAGAAAGGTGCCGGTGTGTGCCGCGGCCTCGATCACGGCCTCGATGTCCACGTCGTAGGCGGGGCGGCGGTTGATCAGCCGCCCCGTGGGATGGCCGATCACCGAGACGTGAGGGTTGTGAATGGCCTCGAGAATCCGCGCCGTGATCCGGTCGCGGGGCTGATTCTGGCCGTAGTGCAGGCTCGCCACGACCCAGTCGGCCTGCTCGAGGACGTCGTCGGGGAGGTCGAGGCCCCCCTTCTCGAGCATGTCCACCTCGATTCCCTTGAGGACCACGATCGGCGGCTGGCCGTCCGCCGCGAGTGACTCGTTGAGACGGTCGATCTCCGCCCACTGTTTCAGGAGCCGACTGCGGTCGAGCCCGCGGGCCATGGTCACCCGCTGGCCGTGGTCGGTGATCGCGATGTAGGCCAGCCCCCGGGCGATGGCCGCACGCACCATGTCGGCGAGCGTGTCCTCGCCGTCGGTGGCGGTGGTGTGCATGTGCAGGTCGCCACGGAGGTCGCCGATTTCCACGAGTCGGGGCAATTCCGCCCGCTCCGCCAGTTCGATCTCGCGGCCGCCCTCGCGGAGCTCGGGAGGAATCCACGGCAGACCGACGGCGCGGTAGACCTCCTCCTCTGTCGATCCGCCGACGCTTCGCCCGGGTTCCGCCGGTTCTGGGCCTGCACGGTCCGTGACCGGGAACACTCCGTACTCGTTGATCGACAACCCGCGTTCCCGGGCCCGGGAACGGAGCTTCACGTTGTGCTCCTTCGAGCCGGTGAAGTACTGCAGGGCGGAGCCGAACGACCCGCGCTCGACGACACGCAGGTCGATCTGCAGGCCCCGCGGGCCGCGCACGCTCGATTTGGTGTCGCCTCGCTGGAGCACCTCACTCGTCTCGGGCCAGGCCGCGAGGCGATCCATCACCGCGCCAGGATCGGCGGCATCCACGACGAGATCGAGGTCGCCGACGGTCTCGCGGCCGCGCCGCCAGCTGCCTGCCCCCTCCACCTGACGCACGGCCGAACACTCGCCCAGCCAGCCGAGCAACGACTGCATCACCGAGTCGGCCTCGTTCCACAGCAGTCTCCGATGGGCGGGATCCCGAGCGAAGGCCGTATTTTCGAGGATGGAGGCCTGCGTCTTCGCGCCGAAGCCCTTGAGCTCGGCGACCCGGCCGTCGCGGCAGGCCTGCTCGAGGTCGTCGAGCGACTCCAGACCCAGATTCTCCACGAGGGCCTTCGCCTTCTTCGGACCGAGCCCCGGCACCCGCATCAACTCGAACGCGACGGCGGGAACCTGCTTCGCCAACTCGTCGAGGAGCCCGAGCCTCCCGGTGTCGAGCAGCTCGCCGATCTTCGCCGCGAGATCGCTCCCGATCCCCTCGAGGTCGGTGAGCGAGCGGCCGCGGTCCGCGCGAACACCGGCCAGGGACTCGACGAGACCGGAGATCGTGCGGGCCGCGGACCGGTAGGCCCGCACGCGAAACACGTTGCCACCCTGGTATTCCAGCAGGTCGGCGACGTGCTCGAAAACGGCGGCGATATCGGCATTCGTCACGGCCGATATCGTACGGCCTCGATGCGCCGGAGTGAATGACCGGCCCGGGTCGGTCGAGCGGGCCGGTGTGTCACCCGCGCTCGACGGCTCTCGCTACTGCAGACGACCCGGAATGGCGGCGGTCGGATACGCCGTCGGCCGGATCGGAATCGCCCGCCACGAAGTCGTGTGACTCGTCGGCTCGAGGAGCCGGGGGAAGGCGCCGGTCGCGGCGCCGGGACCCGTGCCGGGAACGACGGGCATCCCGATCGGCCCGTTCGCCGGAGCCCCGCTCGCGCCGGTGCCCGAACCGGTGCCCGAACTGGGAGACAGGCTCGGGGGCTGGACGGTCGGTTGGGCGGGAGCCGTCGGTTGGGCGGAACGCGGCAGTTCCGGGATCGGCTTCAGCGAAGGGGTCGGCTGAAGGGCGGGCGGCGCGATGGGCTGCAGAGGCGCGGGCGAGGCCGGCACCGCGTAGGCACCGCCCTGCGGAACGATCTGCGGCTGGAACGTCGACTGCGGCAGACCGGGCTGCGTCATCGCCGGCTGCGGAGCCACGCCCTGTGGCACGAAGCCCTGGGGCAGCGTCGGCGCGGCGATGCTGGTCTGACCAGGAACGATCTGCTGTGGAATGTCCGCGCCCGCCGAGCCCCATGCCTGAGGCGTGGTCTGGATCGGTGCGGCGAACTGGCTCGCTGCGGGCGGCTGGGTGTAGGCGGGCGCCGGCATGCCCACGGGCGCGGCAACGGGCGCCCCTGCGGCCGGCATGGCGTAGGACGGGCCCGCCTGCTGCATCTGCACGTACTTCGTCGAATAGACGGCCCGATACTGCGTGACCGGCACGTTCACCGCCTGCTGCACGTAGTTCGTGACCTGCTGCATGCACTCGCGCGGGCATCCGGTGCAGGGGTCGATTTCACACGACGGTTTGTAGGACGTGACCGGGACGCACTGGTACTGCGTGCGATAGGTCGTCTCGGGCACGTAGCTCACCTGCTGCACCGGCACCACGACGGGCGGCGGTGGTGCGGGAACGGGCGCGGCGACGGGCGCCATCACGGGCGCCACGGCATAGGCCGGCGGCGCCTTCCGGAAACACGATGCACAGCCCGCGAACAGGCCGTCGAGACAGCATTGGGCCGCGGCCGTGCAGGGGAGTGCAGATACCGCAGTACCCGCAGCCAGCAGCACGAACGTCCAGCGTCGCATCTTCATCGCTCTCTCTCCTTCTCTCGGGAGGGCGACACCTGCCGGACAGCACCGGCACGGGATCGCCTTCTTCACCGCTCCCCAAGCGTAGGTTGAGCTTCCGGGCGCGGGGCCGAAAAAAGATCCCGTTCGGTTCATGAATTTCCCCGGGCGGGGCGCCACGTCCGGCACCGTCGGCACCTTCCCTACGACCGCACCGGCTGGGCCGCGGAGCCGTGGGCCTGCCGGGAGTTCCGGGTCCGTTGCTCGAACCGGTCGTAGAGCACAAACAGCGCCTCGCGGACGTCGCCCGCGGCCTGGTGGAACGCCTCGTCGATGTCTCGTGGGCCGATCACTTCGTCCATGCCACGGCCCGGTAACACCGCGACGATCGCGCCGAGCAGGGCAGGGGATGTGCGGCAGACAGCGAGCGTCGGCAGCGGACCGGTGCGATGGGCGGTCACGAGGAGCCGGGAGCCGACCAGCCGCGCCGCCGCGCGCACGGCCGCGGCTGCGACCCTCCCGATCCTCTCCCCGCCGTCCACGCAGACCACGCCCCCGCCCGAGCAGCGCACGACGGCATGGATGAGCCTCGGCAGATCCCGTGGCCCCCGGATGCTCACGCGTTCGATCGCGACGCCCTGCTGCTCGAGCCACGCGGCGAGCGTCACGAGCAGCGTCGTCTTGCCGCTGCCATGCGGTCCCTCGATCGCGGCCGAGCCCCCCAGGCCGGCCAGCGCCGCCCCGAGCGCGGCCATGTCGAGCGGCCTGCCGGCGGCGTCGAGCGGCGATACCCTCCCCGGCCGGACGAACCGCGTCGAGAACGGATTGGACGTGCCGCGGTGACCGACGGACAGGTGGGTCATGCCAGCCTCTCCACCGCGCCGCGGGCAGGGGGAACCGCCCCGAGTTCGAACACGTGCTCCGAGACGAAGTCGCGTCCGCCCTCGAAGAACAGCCGGACCCTGACGCACCACCGGATCTTGACGATGATGCCCTCGTAGGAAAGCGGGCTGCCGGGAAGCCGCAGCGACATGCTCCCGGTGGGGATCGAGTCGGACGTGCCGCCCTCACCCTCGATCCTCTCGAAGTGATGGACGCCGAGATCCTCCTCCCCCTTGCCCTCCGTATACCAGACGACGGACCGTTCGAACGCCACGACCGAAGCGGCCGCCACGCCGTCGACCTCGTGCCGCACCGTCATCACGTCGTGCGGCGCGTAGGACCGCTCCGGACGATCGAACAGAACGGTGATCCGCGGCACACCGGGTCTCGAAACACCTTCTCCCTCCTCGCCGTGCGTCATGAACGTCCCTCCGGAATGGCGTCCGGCTGCGAACGGTCGGCGGACATGCCCACCGGCGCAGGATGGACGACGAGCGGAAACGCACGCACGAACTCCGCCCGATGGTCCGGCCGACCATGAACCACGATCCGCCACCGGACGGCGTTGTGCTCCGAAATGAACGAGTGCATCGCGTCGTCGGGAACGCTGAGTGTCACGTGCGCCTCGAACCGCACCCCCGGGCTGATCAGGACGTCCCGCCACTGCTTCATCAACTCGCGCCGTACGACGACCCGCTCCGTGCGGGTGTCGGTGCCCTGGCGAAATGTCGCCGACTCCTCCGTCTCGAGGGTCAGGTCGATGGACGTGAACGTCCCCGCACCTCCCTGCGCGAGCAGGACGTCGTAGCTTGCTCCCGGCAGGAGCGGATGGTCTGAAATCTCCAGTTGGGTCGTGCCGACGGCGGTCGTCAGAAAGAGCCGGCGGACGAAGAAGGCGATCCCGCCGACACCGACGACGAGGAACGGCACGAGCACCGCGAGCAACACCAGTTCCACGCGGCCACCGAGAAGATCGAGGCCGGCCGTGACGGCGAACAGGGCGAGCACCGCATTCCAGAGCGCCGCGAACAGGCCGATGCCCAGCAGCCTCCAACTCTCCGGGCTTTCGATCGGCAGACGGTATCGCAGGATGGTGCCCGGCGAATCGACGAGGTCGTCGCACGTCGGAATGCCGGGCAGATCGGGGCGGGATTCCGCACCCTGGTCGGCTGGTTCGAGAAGCTCGATGATCGTTTCGGCGGCGGCCCGCCGTTCCTCGGACTTTCCCCATCCGCGGACGGTCCGAATCAGGCCGGAACAGCCGAACGCCAGAAGGGCTCCCGGGATGAGCGCGGTGAAGATCCAGAGCCACCAACCGGCCCACTGGACACCCGCCTCGTCCGCCCCGACCCCGACCGAGCCCGTGAGCAGAAGTCCGCCGAACACCAGTCCGGCGGCCACGAGCAGGCTGTAGAAAATCGCCTCGCCGAACGATCCCCACGCCTGTGATCCAGTGCGACGGTGCCCGCGTTTCTTGCCGAAAAACCGGGGCAGTCTCACCGACGCACTCATGGGGCTGGGGATGGCTCTCGGCACGAGCGGCCGATCGCTCCCCGAACATTATGCACACCCCGCCGCCAGGCCGTACCGCCCGGCTCGTCAGGCGAGTGATTCCTGGGCTTTTTCACCCGCCTCGTCCGCGGTCTCGCCCGGGGACCGGGAGGCACGAAAGAACCCGATCTTCTCGAGGGAGCGGTAGACCTCCTCCAGCGTCTTCTCACCGAAATTCGAGATCGACAACAGATCCGCCCGGGTGCAGTTGAGCAGGTCGTGCACGGTGAAGATCCCCTTCTCCTCGAGACAATTCGTCGTCCGGACCGACAGGCCGATCTCGGCTGTGCTCATCTCGAGTTTCTCCGCCATTTCGTCCGATTGCGTGAGGTTCTTGTAGGGGATGCGAGGCATGAGGGGGTCCCTCCCTGGGATGACGAATCCTTGAACGTTGGGGCGGAATATAATCCAAACATTCCGATTTCGACTACCGTCCTGCTTGCTTGCTAGCACCCCGACGTGCCCTCCGCAGCACTCGCCGCACTCAATGACTCCCAGCGCACGGCCGCCACCCACGTGGAAGGCCCGATGCTCGTTCTCGCAGGCCCGGGTTCCGGGAAGACCCGGGTCGTCACCCATCGCATCGCCCATCTGATCTCACAGGGCATCCCCGCCCGGCAGATCGTGGCGCTGTCGTTCACCAACAAGGCGGCCGACGAGATGCGGCGACGGGTGGAGTCGCTCGTCGGCCCGCAGGCCGTCGAGATGGGCACGTTCCACCGCTTCGCCGCCCGCCTCCTGAGGCGGCATGCGACGCTCGTCGGGCTCACGAGCGACTACTCCATTCTCGAACCCGACGACGCGGCGGCGGTGCTGAAGCGGGCCGCCCGGAAACTCACCCTCTCGCTGACCCACACGCCGATCGATCGCATCGCGGCGACGATCAGCCGCGCGAAGAACGACCTCCTGACGCCCGACACGTTCGAACCCCGCTGGGGCCGGCCCGCCGACGAGGTGGCCCGCAGGCTCTGGCCGGTGTATCAGGAGATGCTGCTGGCGGCGAACTCCGTCGATTTCGACGATCTGCTCGTGCACGTGGCGCGGTTGCTCGGCGACAACCCGGAACTGCGTGCGCTGCTCGACGCCCGCCACAGGTACATCCTCGTGGACGAGTACCAGGACACGAACGCCGTCCAGTACTGCATCGTGCGCGGGCTCTCGATCGACCATCCCAACCTGGCCGTCACGGGCGACCCCGATCAGGCGATCTACGGCTGGCGCGGCGCGAGCATCCGCAACATCCTCGAGTTCGAGCGCGACTATCCCTCGGCGCGGGTCGTGAAGCTCGAGCGCAACTACCGCAGCACAGCGAACATCCTCGGCACAGCCGACCGTCTCATCGCGCACAACACCCGCCGCAAGCCGAAGCGGTTGCTCACCGACGCCGCGGCCGGGGAGCGGGTGCGGATCGTGCTCGACGCGACGAGCCACGCCGAGGCCGACCGGATCGCCGATGAGATCGCGGCGGGAATCGCCGCCGGCCGCTCGCCGCGCGACTTCTGCGTGCTGTTTCGCACCAACGCCCTGTCGCGGTCGCTCGAAGTGGCGCTCCGCGGCCGCGGCGTCCCCTACCAGCTCGTCCGCGGGCTCGAGTTCTTCAAGCGGCGCGAGATTCGCGACGTCGTCGCGTGGCTCCGCCTGCTCCGCAATCCGCGCGACGACGAGGCGTTCCTGCGCGTGGTGAACGTGCCCCCCCGTGGCCTGGGTCGCCAGTCGCTCGATCTGCTGGCGGCATGGGCCGAGGACCACCGTCTCTGTCGGCTCGAGGCGGCCGCCCGGGCGGCCGGGATTCCCGGCCTGTCGAAGCGGGCGATCAAGGGGTTCGCCGAGTTCGGTCGCCTGCACGCCGGACTCGCTGCCTTCGCCGCCGGCGAGACGGGGGTCGCGCGGCTCCTGGCGGCCGTGCTCGATCAAACGGGCTACCGGCAGTGGCTCGCCGACGAGGGAGGCGACGAGGAGGGGGAGGACCGACTCGCCAACGTGGAGGAACTGCTCACCGCCGCCCAGCAGCTCGACGAGAGCCTCGCCGCCGGCCGCGCGGAACCCGACGGTGAGCCGGCCGACCCGCTCGGGGCGTTCCTGGAGACCACCGCCCTCGTCTCCGACACCGACGTCTGGGATCCAGCCAGCGAGCGGGTCGCCCTCATGACCTTCCACGCCGCCAAGGGGCTCGAGTTCCCCGTCGTCTACCTCGTGGCGTTGGAGGACGGGATCCTGCCGCACGAACGGAGCCTCGACCACCCCGATCAGCTGGAGGAGGAGCGGAGGCTCGTGTTCGTCGGCATCACGCGCGGGATGCAGGAGGTCCACGCCAGTTGCGCGCGGATCCGCGACTACCGTGGCTCCCGGCGGATTTCGGCTCCGAGCGTGTTCCTCGCCGAGATGACCGGCAGCGAGACCGTGCTGACGGGCGCGGAAGCCCCGGCCAACGCGGAACCGACCGCAGACCTGTTCGAGCCGCGGGCATGGCGGACGTCGAGCGAGGGCGTCGATGACGCCTCCCAGATCGCCGTCGGCCCGGCGGAGGAAGACGTCTCCCAGGACGCCGCCGACCACGCGACGCCCTCGGCCCGCGGTCCGCGCACGCCACGGGACAGGGCGTTCCAGACGGCCGCCGAACTCGCCGACCGTCTGGCCGGCGTCGCAAAACCGCGTCATACCTACGCCGCCGGGCAGCGGGTCCGGCACGCGGAGTACGGCGAGGGCGTGCTCTCGGGGATCAGCGGCACCGGCCCGAGATCGGTCGGCACGGTGATCTTCGACGGTCCGGCCGGCACCCGCAAGTTCATCCTCGGCCACGGCGCCCTCGAGCCACTCGAACCGTAAACCGACCGCCTGACGTTCGGGCGCTGGCTACGGCTCCGCACCGGAGCGCGATCGCGGCGCAGACGTCAGCGGTTCGGGACGGCCGAGTCGTGGCCTGCGGCGAGGAGCACCTGCTCCTTGCGGGCGAGTTCGAGGTCCGAGTCGACCATCAGCGCCACCAACTCGTCGAACGACACCCGTGGCTGCCAGCCGAGCTTTTCCCGGGCCTTCCGCGAGGAGCCGAGCAGGAGATCGACCTCGGCGGGACGAAAATACCGCGGATCGATCTCCACGAAATCCCGGTAATCCATCCCCAGCCGCCCGAACGCCTTCTCGCAAAACTCGCGGACCGAGTGCGTCTCGTCCGTGGAGATCACGTAGTCGTCCGGTTCATCCTGCTGGAGCATCAGCCACATCGCCTCGACGTAGTCTCCCGCGAAGCCCCAGTCGCGGAGCGCGTCGATGTTGCCGAGGTAGAGCTTCTTCTGCAGGCCGAGCTTGATGCGGGTGGCGGCGCGGGTGACCTTGCGGGTCACGAACGTCTCGCCCCGTCGGGGGCTCTCGTGGTTGAAGAGGATTCCGCAGGAGCCGTGGAGGCCGTAACTCTCGCGGTAGTTCACGGTGATCCAGTGGGCGTACAGCTTGGCGACGCCATACGGGCTCCGGGGATAGAAGGGCGTCGTCTCCTTCTGCGGCGTCTCGACCACCTTGCCATACATTTCCGAACTCGAGGCCTGATAGAAGCGGATCTGGTAGCCCGCGGCGTCCTGGAAGTCCCGGATCGCCTCCAGCAGCCGGAGTGTCCCCACGGCCGTGACGTCGGCCGTGTAGGCGGGCTGGTCGAAGCTCACGCGAACGTGGCTCTGCGCGGCGAGATTGTAGACCTCCGTGGGGCGGATCTCGCGGATCAGCCGAGCGAGGCCGTTCCCGTCGGCCATGTCGCCGTGGTGGAGGACGAGGGGTCGGTCCACATCATGGATGTCGCGGTAGAGGTGCTCGATCCGCTGCGTGCCGAAGGTGCTCGAGCGGCGCACGATGCCGTGTACTTCGTAGCCCTTGTCGAGCAGGAGTTCGGCGAGATACGAGCCGTCCTGGCCCGTGATGCCCGTGATCAGGGCGCGTTTGGCGGATACCGACACGGTGGAGGCTCCAGAAGGCCGGTGGCGGCCGCACGGCCACCCTCCGGTACGATAGAGGATGGTCGCCCCCGGGTCAGCCCCGATCCGACCCTTCGTTTCCCGGGGAGATGACGGCCGTTCCCGCGGGATCGGTCGGGGCTCCGGCCGGCTCCCGTGCAGGCGGCGTCCCACCCGGGGCCTCGGCGTCGAACATCTCGGCGTCGAACTGCGGAAGCAACGCCGACAGAAAATCGGCGCAGATCACCGTCGCCTCCCCCCCCGGAAGACGCGTTTCGTCGATGATCGCGTAGAGCTTGTACACGGCCGACATCCCCGCCAACTCGATGCGGGCGATCTGGGGGGCGATCCACCGGCGATCCGCGCCATAGGTCCAAAACACCCGGAGCGTCTGGCCGGTCTTGCGAAACGTCCCCGTGAACGTCTCGGCGGTGCGACCGTCCTCGAGCGGAATGCTCTGTCGGTGCTCCGCCTCCGCGATCTCGAAACCGGCCCCGGGATAGCAGCGATCGGGCGTGTGGCCGGAGGCGTCGTGCGGCGTCGCGCACACGATGAACACCGAGACCTTCGCCCCGGTCTCACGGTTGGTGAACAGCCTCGAGATGTGCCCGACGGCCCCCGCCCGCTCCAGTTGCTTGGGATCGCTCGCGAGTTCCTGCACGAATTCCCAGGCGCCGAACCGGTTGGGAAAACGGCTCTCGAGCCGCTCCGCCGCCGCCTTGAGATCTTCCTTCACGTTGCGGCCGCTCCA